>Ga0209624_10000106_pt1 | contig 78678 bp, 69 predicted proteins | sample JacPinW_OM2H0_O1_FD_188565 | JGI IMG/M metagenome (GOLD analysis project Ga0209624, IMG submission 188565) | Forest soil microbial communities from Algoma, Ontario, Canada - Jack Pine, Ontario site 1_JW_OM2H0_O1 (SPAdes) (version 2) | ecosystem: Environmental > Terrestrial > Soil > Boreal... | reverse complement strand
GCGGTGCCTGGCACGAGCATATGTTTGCATCGTACATTTTCTTCGGGACGATCGAAACGGTATGCACCTCGGTCATCATCTGGAAGGCGTGGGCTTGGTCAGGGGTTGAAGCCGCCGTTAGTTCGGAGCGGATCGTCCGCCAACCGGCAGTTGGGCTCACTTCTTCTTAACCGCCGGGCCCAAAAATGTACTCGAACGATTCGTGTCTTTGGAGCTCATCGTGCCGACCGCGAACGGCAGGGTCGATGAGCGTACTCGCCTTAACAAGGAGAATATCCAATGAAACGTAACGTTATGTTAACCATCGCGTCTCTGCTCTCGATCCTGTTCATGACGTTTCACCTCACTGACGACATCGTCCGTGGGATGGAGCCGGGAACGCTTTCCAACCTCATTGCGGTGCCCATCCTGGTCGTTTGGCTGTACGGAACGCTGGTGCTGGCCGAAAGGCGATCTGGGTACGTAATCATCCTCCTCGGGTCGCTCCTTGGGTTGCTCGTTCCTGTCATCCACATGAAGGGGGCGGGAGTCGGCGGCGCGATCGCCAAGTCCAGCGGGGCCTTCTTCTTTATCTGGACACTCCTCGCGCTCGGCGTTACCGCGCTCTTCTCCGTCATCCTCTCGGCGCGCGGATTGTGGGAGCAACTGACACGGCGGACCGCCGAGCAGCACAAACAAGGTGCATGAGGCGCTGCTGGCCGATTTATGCCTATCAGAGATTTGCCAGGGTCCAATCCGCGATGGTGGTCGGAGGACAGACAATTCGGAAGTAACTGTTGTTTACACTGGAGCGCCCTGAATCTTGCATTGCGTGGAGGATACCACTTCTTACCCTAGGTTGAGTGTGCCCTGCTCGTCAGCGAGGTTGCAACATAGCGGGATTGTTGGTGTTAATCGCGATAGCACCAACCACGATTGCAGCAGGGTTGGAAGTTCCCTGTCCAGCATTTCGATTATGAGCTTTGGCAGCGTCTGTCCTGCGACCTCATGCGCTCCGATGTAAAGATGCCGACAAGCGTATAGGTTCTGTGAGTCCTTGCTTACTCCCGTAGGGCGAAAACACAGTGCGTAATGCCTTGTCAGGATCAAGGTTCATCTCAGCAAGGAAGCACCGATGGCGGCTTGTCGCGTACTCGTCCAGCATCTTGAAACAGATCGTTTCTTCCAGAGTCATGCTTCCAAAGAGTCTAAGCCAAGGCCAGATCGGTAGTTGACGAAATCCCAATGGCACTCGCAACCCAACGGCTACAAGTGTAAATGCCTGTTTAGAAAACAGTTGACAATCTTTTTCATGGAGTGAACAAACACAACATGGCATGCACCTTACCGATACGAGCCCGATCCTAAGTCCTACGGCGTAACTTCGAAGGCTGTGCCCAGGTCCTGCGCTCCCCCTGCCCAAGTCGTTCCGTAAACACTGCCTGCATTGTCAAGGATCAAGCCCCCGAGAGGCGTCGCGCCGTCGGCGCCGTTGAAGTTCCAAAGGACCTTAACCCGATACCGCTTGATCCCCGGACTCAATTCAAAGACGGTTCCATATCCATAGTTGCCACCCCCTATTGTGGTGCCATAGATATTGCCTAAAGAATCGAGAACGAGTCCGCCTTCCGGACCGGTGCCTTTGCCCCACGACGCGAGAGTCTGCGAACTCCATGAGTTTCCAAGGTGGCTCAACTTGTAGACAAGTCCCACTTCAAGGCCGGCTTTGGATTGATGCATGATCGTGCCGTAGATGTTTCCCTCTCCATCTAGGGCCGGCGTACTGTCAATACTGGGGTACTTACCTGCGAAGGTGTAGATCACGCTGGGAGTCCAACCGCCGCTGCCGTTGGGCGAGAATTCAAGTATGGACAGACCTATGCCTGCGAAGATGTTGCCGTTGAGGTCCATTGCTAGGCCTGAAGGTCTGAGGTACGTACTGCTACGGAACGAATAGATGACCTGCTCTGTCCAGCCGCTGCCCGATGGGATCAATTCATAGATTGTGCCAAGGCCCCCAATTTGGTCACCAAAGGTTGCGCCGTAAAGATTGCCGGCCTGATCTCTTATCAAAGCGGTACATGGATAAGCACCATCGCCTGCGTTCGCGAAGCTGTACAGCTCGGCTTCAGTGCGATCTGCCCCGGATCCACTTAATTCAAAGACAACGCCATATCCCTGTGCGCCTCCAGCACACGCCGTTCCATAGAGGTTGCCGACATCATCAAAAATCACGGATGATCGCGGATCGGCCCCGTCTAGACCCAAAGTAAAATGGTGGAGTGTAACCTCGTCAAACCCATAGTTGCCGTTCGGTATCAGCTCAAAGACGTTCCCATACGCCGGCCCCGCGTTTAGCGTCGTGCCATAAAAGTTCCCGGCACCGTCGGACGCCAGTCCGGCAACAGGATTCGCGCCGTCGAGGCAGTAGGCCGGCAGCGAGCAGAAGTTGTAGAGTACGGTTTCTGTTTGAGCCAAGACCGGGCCTGTGCCGACCAATAGGGCAATGATACCGACGCACAGTGCACCATAAGAAGCGGTAAGAGATCCCTTGATCCGTTTACGTATCAATCCGAACGGAGTCTGCGATCCTTTCGGCTTGCTATTCGTTCCCGCTGAGTACATGATTTCTCTCCTTGAGTATTACGGCGCCTGTAATTCGGTTTTCGATCTGGGCTCAGCCTCGAATAGTAAGGGCAAGCTATCCTCGCTGTGCCCACTGTAAGAATGCAGCTCAAGTGTAGCTTGTACGTCTCGACGGACTCCGTGTCAATGTGAAAGACTTTGCATTGGAGAGGAGTCGCGTGGATGTTGAAAAGTCGCCTCTCTGACAATTGTCCTGGAGTCAGTTACAGGCATTGACCAGCGATCAAAACGTATAGTCGCCTGATAACATCAGCCATCCTTAGCTTGGGGGAGAAGGAGCGGGGCAGCATTTCGCAGCGGCCGGTCGCGCGGTCATCGTAATTCCTCAACTATGCGATCACGACCAGTACAGGCATACATGCGATCCACAACCCGGAAGCGTCACTCTTGTTTCTGTCCGAGTGTCTCCAGCGCTTTTGCCATGGCCGGATCTCTCCCCGCCGCGATGTCATCGTCGGCGAACACAGGCACAATGATGTTGGGCGGAATCCCCGAGCCATCGAAGGTCGTGCCTTGCGCCGTCCGAAAGATTTCGTTGGGCAGGCCGAAGTACCATCCGTTGGGCAGGTTCCGACGCAGCACATCGGAGAATACTCCCTGCGTGTTCTCGCCGATCCGCAACACACGCGGCCTGCGCCCCATTAAAGCCTGAGTAAATGTCTCGCCCGCGCTTATGGTTAGCGGGCCAGTTAGTTCTACAACCGGGCCGTGGAAGCTTGGCCGCGAACTCGGACGAACCACGCTCCGGTCTCCGGGCGACCACTTGTTGCGGTCAACCGGATCGGCTCGCGCCACCTTCGTGTAGGCGACGTAGGAGCGAGTGGCGAGGCGGGAAGCAATAGCCAGGCCATAAGGATCCTCGCCGCCAAAGTTGATGCGTACGTCAATTACCAATGCCTTCAGATTCGGATCAGAAAAAATCTCATCCAGCGCACTCTCCAGCGCTGTTAAGCCTGCCACGAAGCCCGGGCTGTCGGAATAGCGGGAAAAAGAGAAAATCCGCAGGTAACCGGTCGTCGCATTCACGTGGCCATATTGCACTCTCTCCCGGCACCACTTGCGCATAGGAGTTTTCACATAGGTGCGATCAGTTATCTCCCACAGTGCAGGCATTGTTTTGCTGCGGAACTCATCTATGCTGCCTTTGATGATCCGATCGGTTCCCGGCCGGAAAGTAGAGAAGTCGCGCTGGAGATCCGGCGCCTCGATAAACGTATGCCGATCGTGCAGGGGTGCGATCATTTCCGCGAGGATGTCAAATAGCTCCGCCGGCGTGGTCTCGGGCCGGACCTTGCTCTGATTGGCGCGCACCACCTCGGCCCAATCGACTTTCTTCTGATCGAACAGGATGTAATTCTCTGCCCAGGTGCGGGTAAACACCTCGAAGTTGCCGGCGGGAGTGTTCGGCGTGGAGTGGTCGCACACTGCTGGCAGCCGCGGCAGGCGATCCAGCCTGACGTCGGATGCCGAACCTTGATTGTGTAGCAGCTTGTGGTCCCTCCTACCGCCTGCACGAATAAAAAATATCTCGCCTCCGTCATGGGTAAACGTCGCCTCCCTGCCGGCAACGGTCGCCGGATCGCGCTGGGCAGTGAACCCAGGAAAACACGTCGTGGATGTCACTTGGTACGTTCTAACGGTTGGTCCCTGAATCTCGTATACATCGCCATAGCCCCGGCTTCTCCATACACCATCCACGGACTGAGCCTGCAGCGGCAGGAAAGTAAGCAAAACCCCGGACAGTAAGAAATCAAGAGCATGTATCGTCATGTGGCATGTTCCTTTCGATTCGATGGCGCGTACACACTGACATCCGTCTTAGGTTACCGGGTGATTCTCGGCAGCTGCGGTTTTTCAAGTCCGCAATCGCCTGTGTAGTGAAAAATCTCGATAGCATTGACCCATGGCAGCCCGAACTCAATGCGCGTAAATCGCCCGATTGCAATAGTTGACATTGCCTACTTCCGATTTCCCGTGACTCGGGAACAACCGTCTCATTTGGCAAACTGGAAATCCAGGCCGAGGTGCGCTAAGATTTTGTTACTTCGGCCAGCCGCATGGCATAAATACACATCATTAATAGTGCGCCACCTCGTCGAACTTAGAAGGTCGAGAGGATTAGAAGAATGAGAACGAGCAAAAGGGGTCGCACTGGGCCTACCGTCCTTATTTGCCTCGTCGGGCTATGTTTCTTCTCAATTCCAGCAGCAGCCCGAAAGGGATCTCAAGTATTGCATACGCATGTTCGCCCTGCCGTTACCAACGGCCACGCCTCACGCGTCGGTCCCATGTCAAAAAGTCAACACATGAGGCTTGCGATCATTTTGCCGCTCCGCAATCAAGGCGAACTGACGAACCTCTTGAAACGGCTTTATGACCCATCCAACGCCGATTACCGGCATTTTCTTACGGTGGCTCAGTTCACGCAACAGTTTGGCCCCACGAAGCAGGATTACCAGGCAGTGGTGAAGTTCGCCAGATCCAAGGGTTTCAGCGTGACCCATACACCTGCGAATCGCCTGCTGGTGCATATTGATGGCACAGTGTCACAGATCAACAAGGCTTTCCATGTGGCGATGACAACCTATCACCATCCAACGGAGAACCGTACTTTCTATTCCCCGGACCGTGAACCCTCACTCGACCTGAGCGTCCCGGTGAGGCACATTGCGGGGTTGAACAATTTCTCGTTACCACGTCCGAAGTTCAAAAGGGCCCCAGCGAAGTTTCGCCGCAACAGCACCGGCTCGGGGCCGAGTGGCGCGTATCTTGGTAGCGACATGCGTGCAGCCTACTACGGCGGCACGGCTCTCACAGGCAGTGGCCAGGCAGTGGGGCTGTTGGAGTTCGACGGCTACAACACGAGCGATGTAACCGCGAGCTTTGCAGGACAGCCCAATAGCGTTCCCATTCAGAACGTGCTGCTCGACGGCGCCAGCGCCGGCTCGGACGGCGATGATGGAGAACAGGTTCTAGATATCGTACAGGCGGCGTCCATGGCTCCCGGGATGAGCCAAATTCGCGTCTATATCGCTCCAGGCACATCGCAAATCGGTGTCGGCGACGTTGACATATTCAATGAAATGGCGACCGACAATATCGCCAAGCAACTAAGCTGCTCGTGGGGATGGAATCCGGATGACACTGCGCAGCTTGACCCCATATTCCAGGAATTTGCGGCGCAAGGCCAGAATCTTTTCGTGGCATCTGGAGACGCGGGAGCGTACACGGGCTCGAACTCAACAGACAATAGCTATCCTGCGGAATCCGTTTACGTGGTAGCCGTCGGCGGAACGGATTTGACCACGAATGGCGCGGGCGGTCCTTGGCAATCAGAAACGGCTTGGCTCGATAGCGGCGGCGGCCCCGCCGACGATGGCTTCGCGATGCCGAGTTGGCAGGCCGGCGTGGCCAATTCCTTCAACCAGGCTTCCACGACCATACGCAATGTTCCGGACGTGGCTGCGGAAGCAAATACCGACAATTATCTTTGTGACCAAGGATCCTGTATAGGAGACTATGGCGGCACCAGTTTCGCTGCGCCGCGCTGGGCCGGCTTTCTGGCGCTCGTCAATCAGCAAGCGGTGGCCAACGGGAAATCAACTTTGGGGTTCGTTAACCCGGTCGTCTACTCGATCGGCGCTGGTACGAACTACAACAACGATTTCCATGACATCACAAGCGGAAATAACAGCAACGGCCACGGGCAATCGTACAATGCCGTGGTTGGCTATGACCTGGTAACCGGATGGGGAAGTCCGAATGGACAGAATCTGATCTATGCCCTGGCTGGATCTTCGTCATCAGCTTCGCGTTAGGGGCGTTGCCAGGCTCGCCTCCAGCCATGGAGATCGTAATATGCATTCGCGGTTGCGTCTTCAGGGACTCTTGATCTCGATCGGCATCCGAGTGAGCTCTGCAGACGCTTGGAACAGCCCAGCGTTCACCACCGATCCGGCCATTCTGCGACAAGCAGCTCAGGCAGTTCAGGCAGAAAAACATACGGAAGCCACCGTACTGTTGAACGAACTGCATTTCAAGTTCGACGAACACAGCAAGATGATGGAGACGCGGGACTTCGCTGATCCTGTTTGTCTCGCGCTGTACGATCGGTAGCAGAGTTGCCCACGGGGAAGTGCAGCGACAGGAAAAATTGCCGGCCGATAATTCGGCAAGAGAATTTATGGACAAGCCACCACGAACCTTCTGGCAGATCTGGAACATGAGCTTCGGCTTTCTCGGCATACAGTTCGGCTGGGGATTGCAGATGGCGAACATGAGCGCCATCTATGAATACCTGGGAGCGCGAGCCGATCAAATTCCGATTTTGTGGCTGGCCGCGCCGCTTACTGGATTGATTGTGCAGCCAATCGTTGGACATGCCAGCGATCGCACGTGGGGCCCGTTGGGCAGGCGGCGTCCTTACTTTCTTGCAGGAGCGATTCTGAGTTCGATGGCGCTGATCTTGATGCCGCGCAGTTCGGCGTTGTGGATGGCGGCGGGACTGCTTTGGATTCTTGATGCCTGCATCAACATCAGCATGGAACCATTTCGCGCGTTTGTCGCGGACCTATTGCCGGAGTTTCAACGCACTCGCGGTTTCGCCATGCAAAGTCTTTTTATCGGACTTGGGGCGGTGATTGCCTCGGCGTTGCCGTACCTGCTGACAAATGTTTTACACGTGGCGGGACAGACTAGCGCTGGGAGTATTCCTTTGAACGTGCGTCTTTCCTTTTACATTGGCGCGGCCGCGTTTTTGGGGGCGGTGCTATGGACGATTCTTACAACTAAGGAATATCCGCCAGAGAATCTGGCGAAGTTTCAGGAAGAGAAGAGCAGGCACGCGGGTCTCGGAAGCAGCGCTCGCGAGATTATTGTGTCGATCCGCGAAATGCCGCGCACCATGCGGCAGCTCGCCTGGGTGCAGATATGCACATGGCTGGCGCTTTTCTGCATGTGGCTTTATTTTCCCGTGGCAGTCGCGCGTCATGTTTTTGGAGCTGCGGATACGAGTTCTCCTCTGTATTCGGCAGGCGTGGAGTGGGCAGGCGTTTGTTTTGGAATGTATTCGTTGGTTTGCTTCGGATTTTCTTTTTTGCTGCCTGCACTCTCAGAACGATATGGGCGGAAGGCGACGCATAGCTTCTGTCTGCTTTGCGGCGGTGCGGGGCTACTTTCAGTGGCGGTGATTCATGACAAGTTTCTGTTGCTGTTTTCGATGGCCGGAGTGGGAATCGCTTGGGCCAGCACGCTCTCGATGCCCTATGCGATTCTCGCGGGGTCACTGCCTCATGGAAAGACGGGAGTCTACATGGGCATCTTCAACTTTTTTATTGTGATTCCGGAGATTACTGCGTCACTTGGTTTCGGCTCGGTGATGAGGCATCTGCTGAATAACAATCGGATTGCGGCGGTGGCGGCGGGAGGAATCTTTTTCATCCTGGCGGCGTTGCTGACGCAGCGAGTGGAAGATCTTTATGATCTGCGGCAGACGAGCGGGTCGTTACCAGGTAATGCTATGGCGGCAAAATATTGAGGTAATCGTTCATCGTTAGCTGTTCGGATCGTTCGCCAGTTGCGTTTGCCAACGATTATCGACTAACGACTTTCACCGTGTGTGCACAGCTACGATTTCGGTTGATACCGGCACTCCACGCGCGATCTTCACTCGGACGAGGGCTTCGAACGGCCTCATGGAACCTCCGGTCGCACCCGGAATTTCACGCAGCAGTTTTTCCAGCGACTCCTGGCGACAGACAAATTCCACGGCGCCCTGAGTGCCGAATGTGGTTGTCCCCGCCAAAATCATGACGAACCGGCCCGCTCCGACTCCAGGCACTAATCCGATAACCGAATAATCTTCCGTCAGAGGCGCATCGGATGGGCTCGCGAGGTATGTGATCGCTTCCCCAGGTTGTGGATGCCGATCGACGATAGACAGATCGCCTTGACGCGGACCGGATGGCACCCGTTGAAAAACGAATTCCTGTGTGTTGGGAATGTCTTGCAGAGAGAGATTTTCTGACGGGGAACCGACGAAGATCAGATTATTGTTTTTGACATCGTCGAGGGTGAAGAGACTGCCGCGCTTTACCAGGAGCCTTCGTCCTAGCGTGCCGAAGGCATCGTCGAGCGCGTGAATCGCAAGCACCTCTCCCACTCCGGTGTAATGGTCGTATACCGCGTTCTTCGAGTCCTGGCGCGAATTGTAGTAGCGCATTCCCGTTTCGGGCCTTCCAACAAAGGCCGCATTGCTGTAGATCACCCACGGCTCTTCTATGGATGCCGTAAACGGTCGCCAAAAAGTTGTGAGTGGGCCGGCCGTCGGTGAAGCGCCAATGGCCGCCGATATCGGCGCGGCTGACTTGCGATTCCACAGCACGAACGCCAGAACGCTCAGCGTGACCACCAGCCCGACCAGCAGCGCGACCACCGCGATACGCCAGCCTCTGGGAACAACTTCGACGACGACGCTACGAGGCGAGTCGGTCGGCGCGACTGCCGGTTGCCTCGGCGGATCAGGCGGCTTCGGCTCGAAGGTGAGGTGATAGCTGCCTTTCGGAATTTTTACGACAAGGGGGTCGGCCGTACCTTCGCTCGCGTAATACTCGGCCAGCTTCACGCGGAGACGGCCGGCTTGCACGCGGATAGTTGAATCCGATTGCGGATCAAAGTCGGCGGACCTGCCGTAGACTTCTGTGGCAATCTGATATTCCTTCAAAGGCGCGTCGGGATGTTCGAGAGCTTGTTTTGCCAGATATTGCAGGAGTTTGCAAAGAGATTCCGAGCCGCGCAGGCTATGGCTTTTAATAATGTTATCTATTTGTTGGAATAGTTGCTCAGGAGCAGCGGCGAGAGTGCGGGTAACAGACATTTAACACGAATGTAACAGCGTGGTATCCGCGTGCGATTTCAGTATTTTAACTCAGTAACCGTTTAAAAACCTAGTGAAACGTCCGCTACCGCTCGCTTTGCTCTAGAACATGCAGGTTCTTGTATGCGGTAGTGAAAGTGCGTAGTTTCCAAAGAACTCCCGACGTTCCCGTGGATGCCCTCGAAGACATCCTCGCAATTGGAGGAATTGTGAAAAGTAAATTCTCTCTGGCTCTAATTCTCGTGTTCTGCCTGACCGGCTTGGCTCTGGCACAAACCGATACCGCCCGCCTCATCGGAACGATTACAGATCCTAGCGGCGCAGTCATACCGAATGCTGCCGTTGCCGTAACCAATACGGCCACGGGCCGAACTGTGACCGCCCAAACTGGCGCAGCTGGCGAATACACGGTGAACGCGCTGACTGCGGGAAGGTACCACATCAATGTGACGGCGCAAGGATTCAAGAGCGAGAGCGCTGATTTTACTCTCGAAGTTTCGCAGGTCCAGGAGATCAGCCTGAAGCTGCAAACCGGTGAGGCCACCACGACGGTCGACGTAACCGGCGCCGTGCCGCTGGTCGACACTTCGACCTCGAGCACCGGCGAGGTCATTCAGGGACGGCAAGTGACTGAGCTTCCACTGAACGGCCGCAACTTCACGCAGCTCGCGCTCTTGACTCCGGGGGTGACGCGTGGCGCGTATGGCGATATCGCCTCGGGTGGCGGTTCAGGAACAAACGCCGAGACTTTTCGAAATTCCGAGACGGGCGGCGCGGCGCTCTCGGCAAACGGCCTGCGGCCGCAGGCAGACAATTTCATTCTCGACGGTGTTGACAACAATGACGCTTTCGTCAACGGCATCATCTTTTTTCCGCCGGCGGAAGCGATTCAAGAGTTTCGCGTGAACACCAGCGTTGCCCCCGCAGAGTTTGGCAAGGGCGGCGGCGCGATCATTCAGACCAGCATTAAGTCGGGCACGAATGCCCTGCACGGGTCGGCCTTCCTCTTCCGGCGCAGCGGCTTTGCCGACGCAGAACCCTACGGCGGAACCGGCCCGATTCAATTCCGGCAGGCGCAATTTGGCGGTACGCTCGGTGGGGCGATCTGGAAGAACAAGCTGTTTGCTTTTGGCGATTATCAGGGGCGTCGGCAGATTCAGCCAAACGGCGTTGAGCACGATACGGTGCCGACTGACCAGATGAAGGGAACGTTCAGCGGAGAGTCGGGGATCTCCGATTTTTCCCAATTGCTCGGCTTGACGACGCCGAGTGTTCCCCAATGCGCTGTGTCGAATCCGCTGTTTAATAAAGGTACGATCGCGAACCCCATCTCGTACGGTTACATTTTTGACCCCGTTACCTGCGAACCGTTCGGCTGGAACGGCACAACCGCAACCAACATCATTACCAATCCGAACCCGGTTGGATTGAAGTATCTGCAGACTTTCCCCGAGCCGAATACTGCGCCGACGGCGGGTACGCTGATCAACAACTACACCACCGACCGGCAACAAATCCGCAATTTCAATGATTTCGATATTCGAGTTGATTTTAATGCTACGCAAAAGGACCAGGTCTTTTTCCGTTACAGCTACGGGCAGGATAATTTCACGGTGACGAACAGCCTCGGACCGAATGATCCATCGGGTTTCGGTTCGGGCGATAACATCAACCATCCGCGCGGAATAGCGGCAGGGTACACGCGAACGATCGGGCCGAATATGGTGAACGAATTCCGTTTCGGTTATCTCAGTTCGGTTTATGGTTACAACCCGCCGGATATCAATGAGAAGCTGGGCGCGGCAATCGGAATTCCGGGAGCGAATCCGACCGCGTTGCTGGGTGGGCAGGTTCTGATCGGTGGTAGCGCGCAAGAGATTACCTATCAGGGCGACGGCGGTCCATACAACGTGGACCAAAAGCTATATCAGTTTGAGGACGCGCTCTCCTATGTGCACGGGCGCCATGTTTTCAAGTTTGGAACTTCGGTTGGGCAGAGACGGCTGGGCTACGTGCAGGGCAACGATGCCAAGGGATCTTTCATTCTTGGAGGGAACACCTACCCTGGCACGGGAAGATTCACCGGATACGAGGCCTCCGAGATTGTGGCCGGCTTTCCTGACTATGAGATTGGCCAATTCAACGGCCTGTACGAGACTCACAGTTGGGAGACCGGCTACTTTGCGCAGGACGACTGGCGAGTGAATAACCGGCTCACGTTGAACCTTGGCATCCGCTATGACTATTACACTTGGCCATACGAGATCAACAACCTACTGTCCAACTGGGTTCCCACGATCACGAACCCGAGCGGTTGCCAAACGATCGCGGCCGATTGTGACGGATCGCTGATCACACCCGGCAGCCCCGGCGCGGCGGGATTGCCAAATAGCCTGATTAAGAATGACAAGAACAATTGGGCGCCGCGCATCGGGTTTGCCTATGATCTCTTTGGAACCGGTAAGACCGTGCTCCGCGGAGGATATGGGATTTTCTACTACCTTGATCGCGGTGGTGTCGGCGAGCAGTTGAGCAATAACCCTGACTTCAACGGAACGTCCAGCTACGAGGCTTGCCCGGGTGCCAACAACAACTGTTCCACCCAAAGCCCAAATGGTTTTCGCATCACGCTAAGCGGCCAGATCCCGAATGGGCCTCCGTACACCCCAATCAACAACGACTGGACTCAAGCCACAGCGGCGCTTCCTCCCGCTATAAGCACGGTCAATGTTGCTGCTCCCACGAACGTAAACGTTATCTACTGGCCGACGAACAGCAAGAACTCGCGTGTGCAACAGTGGAACGTGCAGCTTGAGCGGCAATTGGGGACAAATATGGTGTTCGATCTTGCTTACGTGGGAACCAAGATGAGTAACCTGGCTACGGCCTTCAACGCGAACGCCGTGCAGCTTGGCGAATTTCAAACGGGCGCCTTTAATCAGCGCTGGTCCGGCTTGGGCGGGAACGTCAATGAGTATGCCTTCATCGGGAGTGGAACTTACAACGGTTTACAGGCCAGCTTCAATCGGCGCTTGAGCAGAGGACTGCTCTTCACCACTGCCTACACCTGGTCGCATACCATCGATAACTCGGATGGCGCTTTCAGCCCGGTCAGCAGCACAAATCCACTTTTCGTGGACGGTAATGGAAACGCGTTGCTCGCTCTCAACAAAGGGAATGCGAATCAGGATATCCGCAACAATTTCGTGTTTGCATCGATGTACGAACTTCCCTTCGGTCGAGGAAAGCAGTTCGGCGCTGACTGGGCGCCGGCGGTCGATTACATTATCGGTGGGTGGCAGTGGAACAACATCGTCACGCTGCAGACCGGTACTCCGTTTGATCTCAACTACACTACCGCCTCACCCGAAGACCGTCCGGATATCACTGGTCCGATTTCAGTCAGTATCAACCACGTCACCGGCCAAGGCATAATCAGCGGAGCCTTTTCCCAGCCCCCAATCGTCAACGGAGACTTTGAGCGCCCTGGAACTTTGGGGCGGAACGCCCTTTTCGGGCCCGGGTTCCATGACTGGGATACGGGCATGATGAAGGACTTTACTATGCGGGAACGCTTCAAGCTGGAGTTCCGCGCTGACGTCTTCAATCTGCTGAACCATCCGCAATTCCAAAACGGCAGTTTCCAGCAAAACCTGAATCAAGCGCCGCCGCCCGTGAACGGCATCACGACCACCACCAACCCGGCGGTGACACGCCTCTCATCCGAGCGCGAGTTGCAGTTGGCGGTTCGCATCATGTTCTAAACGAGGCGGAGCAGGGAAGGCGCGATGCCTTCCCCGCTTCGCGCAACTCGCTTCGGGCGGATGGTCGTGAATCGGTTTCGGTTCTGTATCGCTCGCCCGCGCACAGCTGGATGGTCCTTGGCTGCCATGAAAACTCTACGCATAGTCGCGTTCTCGCTGGTCATGGCATGCCTGCTCACTTTGCCGGCAGCGGCGCAGCCGACGGATGTTGCTGTTAGCGGAGTTTTACACGCTCCGGTCGTTCGCAAGCTCGAGCCGCCGAATTGGTGGGTGAACTACACGCCCGAGCTTACGCTGCTGCTTACCGGTGAAAATCTTTCTGGTGCGCGCGCCGTGAGCGCTTCGAAAGGCGTGTCGGTACTTGGTGCGGATGGATCGGCGAACGGTCACTATCTTTTCGTACGGTTGAAGATATCATCATTGCGTCCCGAGACTGCGCCGCTAAAGTTGACTACTGCATCTGGTTCAACGTCAATCCAATTGCCGCTGTTGGCACGCGCCGAGTCGCGCGGTCCCTTTCAGGGCTTTTCGCGCGACGATGTCATCTACCTGATCATGCCCGACCGCTTCGCCGACGGCGATCCGTCTAACGACCAGCCTCCTGGCTCGACTGGCATTTATGACCGCAGCAATCCGATGGCTTATCACGGGGGCGATTTGCGCGGTGTTCGCGAGCACCTGGATTATCTGCGCGATCTTGGAGTGAACACTATTTGGCTGACACCGGTGTGGAAGAATACAGACTCCGACTACCACGGGTACCACGTGGTCGACTTCTACGCGCTCGACGATCACATGGGCTCGATGCAGGAATACCAGGCGCTGCTGGCGGATGCACACCGGCTGGGGATGAAGGTGCTCATCGATTACGTGGTCAATCACACTGGCCCGCATCATCCCTGGGCGGATGACCCGCCGACGCCTACGTGGTTTCATGGCACGCGGGAGCATCATCTTGAGCCCTCGTATAGCTTTTCAGGCCTACTGGATCCGCATGCTTCGCCGCGGGAATATATCAACACGCTCGATGGATGGTTTGCGAATAAGTTACCGGACTTGAATCCGGATGATCCCAAACTCGCTGTCTATCTGGCGCAGAATGCGATGTGGTGGACGGAGATCGCCGGATTGGACGGATACCGGCTGGATACGTTTCCGTATTCGACGCGCCAGTTCTGGAGCGGGTGGCACGAGCAATTGCGGCAGGTTTATCCGCGGATGGTTTATCCGCAGGTTATGGATGTTGGCGAAGTGGCCGATCCTGATTCCACCGTCACGTCATTTTTTGAAGGTGGACGGGCGCAATTCGATGGCGTGGATTCTGGCCTGGCGACGGTCTTCGACTTCCCGCTCTGCCATGCCTTGCGCGAAGTCGTTATTCAAGGCGCACCAATGGAAAAGATTGTCGAGGTGCTGCGACACGACGAACTTTATCTGCATCCGGAGACGCTGGTCACTTTCATCGGCAATCACGACGACCACCGCTTTGTGAGTGAGACGGCAAGTGGTCTAACACAACTCAAAGCAGCTTTTTCACTGCTGCTGACTTTGCGTGGGATTCCGCAGATTTATTCCGGTGACGAAATAGGGATGCAGGGCGGTGATGATCCCGACAATCGGCGCGATTTCCCGGGAGGCTTCTCTGGCGATCGGCACAATGCCTTCACGGCGGGCGGCCGCACCGCCGAAGAACAAGATGTATTCACACACGTGCAGTCACTGTTGGCATTGCGCAAGAGTCATTCCGCCCTGCGCACCGGAAAGCAGTGGAACATCGGATGGGACAACACCTTCTATGCTTTCCTCCGCGAGTCGCCGCCGGATAAAGACAAGCTCTTGGTGATTTACAACAACGCGCCGAGCACGCGCGAACTCAATATTCCCATTGAAAATACGCCCCTCGAAACTGCGCGGCAGTTGCAGCCGGTTTTTGGGGATACCTCCGCGGAGATAGTGAATGGCAAAGTACATCTCTCATTACCGGCTCACAGTCTCGCCATTCTCAGCGTACGTTAGTGTCGCAACATTCCGTCTGGCGTGCAGGGAGTATCGCTGACATCGAGGCCTGTTCAGGTGTGCAGCGTCCCACCGTTATTGGCCTCGCTACAGGCAAGACGTTCGCTCTAAAACGCCTTGTCTGCGCGGCTGTTAAAGCAAGATGTTCATCCGGGGCTTATTCTGGCGGTCGCCGTTTTTGGTCGACCCTAGAATAGCGAGGATGCTAGCTCGACAGGATAAGTTCTCTCCGGAAAGTAGCCGAGCGGCACAGGAAGGTTGTCTTCGCGAGGCAAAGAAAAGCCGTTTAAATATCGGGCGGCTCATCTGATTGCCAACTCCATGCTGCCCCTGAGAATAGAAATTCCGACCGTTGCTTACTTCCAGCTTGCGAATCGACTACTTATCTGGTGCGGCCTTCCGCTTGACGGCAGGCTGTTTCGGCGGCTTCAGAATCATCGGATGACGCGCCACCGCGATGGACTTCTCAGGTGGGGCGCCGAAAAGTTCCGGATGGAGGTAAAATCCCCGCTCAGCCGCTGCCTTGGGAACTTCCACCTGGATGCGATTAGCATTTGCCCATGCGTCTTGCCGAATGCCGGTCACCTGCCAAGAGACTTTCACGTTCGGCTGGTCCGTCTTGATCGTGAATCGCTGCCTGGAAACCTCGCTAGCCACGATGGCTCGCGCGAACTGGCCGATCACGGTGAGCTGATAGCGGAAATCACGGTTCAGCGCCTCAAACCAATCGGGGAGCTGAACCACGGCATCGCCGTTCCCGTCAGTGACGACATTGCCGTTGTAGATGTTCATCATGTCGGGCGATTCAACAAAAGAGTGATAGAGGTACTTGTTCGCCGGATCGAGTGGGTGATCGATCTTGAACGACCCACCGGCTTTGGAAAGCTTGCCGTCAACATCGACGCTGCCGTCGAAAAACGCCGCATAGCCTCCGCTCTGGTTGTAGGCGAATAGAGCGTCGCCGGTCGTGGTGTTGTAAAATCCTCCACCGATGCCGCTGGAATTCTGGGACTCACCATAAACACCATAACCCTCACTGGCAGTACTGAAGCCATCCACCCCGGTGTTGCCGTTGCCAAACACCCCTGTAGCCGTCCCGTAGCCAAATACTCCGGTCCCACCTGTGAACGGGCTCTCTCCGTCAACTCCTAAGGGGCCATTCCCATAAACGCCGGTGGATCCGAAGCCCTGCACTCCGTAATCCTCGCCACTGCCGGAAACGCCGATAGCACCGTTATTGGCCGTGACGCCGTTGGCCAGGACACTCACCGCGCTCACCTGCCCGCTCGTGGCGAGGTTGCCATTCACCGTCTGATTGCCGGTGAAGGTGTTGGCCGCGGCCAGCAGCGGCACCTTGGTGGTGTCCACATTCAGCGTAACGGTTCCGCTGGTCCCGCCGCCGGTTAGCGCCGTCCCAGCCGTCACGCCAGTAATTGTGCCCGAACCGCTGCTGCCGGCAACTATGTCCAACTCCGCCGGGTGGCTCGTCGCGGTGTTCTCCTTACTGTCGAAGCTCGCGTGGAACGTGCTATTAGCGACGAGCGCGATGCCGTTGTTCGTCTCGCTTCCGCTTAGCCAAGCCTGCACCGCCGAGGTCACGTCGACGAGGATGTACTGGTTCTTGTCGGCGGTAGTTACGGCGACACCTGAGGCGATGGTGCTCCCCAGAGGGGGTGCGTTGTTGTGGTCGATCGTGCCCTCCGACCAGGACCCATTGACATAGTCCACGTTGAAGCTGCCCGCAGTGGTAACGGCATTCACATATAGTTTCAGCGTGGCTTGGCCGACAGTGGCCCCGCTAGGAATCGATGCCAGATTGAATTGAATGTAGGTCGTCTCAGTAGCGCCGTTGACGTAGAGCAAAGTATTTGCGCCGTAAGTGGTGGTGGGATCGGTGCTGTTAGTGTAGGAGTCGCCGAGGGGTGTGATTTGAGCTTGACTCAGACCTACGGAGAACAAGACAAGCAGGGCGAGCAATGCCAGTAGGAGATGCTTCTTTGCCAGAATTCGAAATTCGCAGTTCATGGGAATCGCTCCTTCCCGCCACCCCATCTCACGCAGAAGTCGTTTGACCGTCGTAGGGTTCGTATTGTTATCCGCAAGTCAGGAGGGATTGGCGGGAGTTCCTGCCTCTAATGAGAAAATCGGAAATGGTTGGCAAAAAGCGACACGGTGCCCAAAAAATCCTAGGTCACGAGCCGGTATGGTCCGCCTAAATGTGCAAGTGCGGAGGTTGACTGTACCGCGAGGGGTCAGTTGACGCGATTTTACTCACGATCCGGGTTCTGAGTGTAAACGTTTTGAACGGTTGAAATTTGTTTTCGCAGCCTCTCAGCGCTACCTAATGCAAACTGGCAAGCAGAGAGGGGACGAGTGTAAAACCATGGCCGAAAGAAACAAAGCCGAAAAAACCGAGTGGTTTCCCTTCATGGTCTTGTTTGAAAAGTAGGACGATCCATAGTGGGAGTTCAAACGTCCGAATTTCGAATACGACCCTATTCCAGCTCTGACCGCAGTGTAACGCCCTGCACTCGCCTTTTTCGGAGGCCGCGATCTAAATGTCGTGGCAGAGAAAAATCGCGCCATCTGGGAAACAGCACTCAGAAAAGGCGGCAATCACGTGTTGATGGACGCTCACACCGGCAGCATTGTGGAATTCCCAAGCCTCAAGACTTTTGACCCCTGATTATTCCACAACCCTAATCCACTGGTTGGTGCACCGGTTACCCGGCGTGGAGGAGTGAAGACCCTCCGAGTTTGAGGATCTCCCCCGGGCAGCGACAAAGCGGGGGGTTACGCTCAAGGGAATTGCAGATTTGAGAAGCTATGTTATTACATGTAACCAAACCCCCCTTAAGAGGGGTCTTTGTTACATGACATGCTTGACGTTTCCGTACATTTTTCATCAAAACCCCTTTTTACAGGGGGTTTAGTTACATAAAATGATATGGACCCCATAACCCGATCATTATCGACGCAGGAAAGCAAGGTCGTGCTGGCACTCACCGAACGTCGGCAGCGCGAGGCGACGCGGACGGAAATCGTCGATCTGCTCGGTGGCACCGCCAAGGCAGCCGACCATGTAATCGAATCCCTGCGGCGCAAAGGCTGGTTACAGCGGGCGACTTGGGGGGAGTATCTTCTTATACCGGCCGAGCAGGGGCCCGACGCTTTGGGGAACAGCAATCTTCTGGCGCTCGCCAGCCGAATCGCCGACCCCTATTACATCGGCTTCAGCACCGCAGCCGCCCACTATGGGCTGACGACGCAGCACCGCAACGTGATCTACGTGGTGACGCCGGTGCGAGTGCGCGCTCGCGAAGTGGGAGAGGCGCGAGTGAGAATTGTCAATCCGTCCGCAAACAAATTTTTCGGGTTCGAGCCGGTCGATGTGCTCGGGTACAAGGTCATGATCTCTGACCGGGAAAAGACCGCCATCGACTGCGTCGACCGCCCGGCACTCGCCGGAGGCGTGGGCGAAGCCGCCACGATCCTAGCGACCGCAAGCCGTGGCTTTGAATGGGAAAAAGCCGCTGATTATCTCAAACGGATTGGTTCGGGAGCCCTCGTTAGGCGCTTTGGCTGGCTCGCCGATCATGTCAATGCCGACATACCGCCCGAGATACGTGAACGCTTGACGGGACTCACCGGCGGCGGCACCACGAGAGCCCGGCTCGGGCCTCCGCACTACCACACAGTGCCGAACGCCATCGGCTATGACAAGACCTGGCGACTGTTCGTCAACGTACCGCGCGACGAGTTGCACGGCAGCGCCGGACTCGGCCGGCGTAAAGCTGTCAAGAAGGAAACTTAAGATGCTTCCGCAACCGCAGGTACAACGTTACTCCAATGCATCCGGCCTCCGCGACATGATGATCGCGGAGAAGGAAGTGGTACTGACATTCCTGCTGCAGCTTCTATCGGAGCGTGGCGTTCTGAAGAGGCTGGCCTTCAAGGGCGGCACCTGCCTGCGGAAAATGTAGATCGGCAGCCAGGGACGATTTTCTACTGATCTCGATTTTACCGGGACCGAGGAGCACGATCACGAGGATGTCATTCTCGAAATGATGGAGGCATTCCAACAGCCGTTTCTCGGCATCCAGTTCACCATTCCCGACGGCAGCTACTACGAGACGCAGGACGGCCTGTCGTGGGGCGTCAATCCGACCTATTCCCATGACTGGAATGCCAGTGGCGTGAGCGAGGTCAAGCTCCAGATCAGTCGGCGCGAGACGTCGACTTTGCCGACCGTACGCCTGCCCCAGATCGAGCAGAGTTATTTCAAGTTGTTGCCGTTCGTACCTTCCGAAATCATTTGCCTTGCGCTTCCCGAGATCCTTGCCGAGAAAGTCCGCGCCTGTTATCAGCGCAACAAAGCGCGCGACATCCACGACCCGGGCGTATTCGCCCCGCGGCCACTCGATCAGGCGCTCGTCCGCCGCCTGGTTGTGCTGAAGCTCTGGCGGGCGCGGGATACGTTCGATCCGGCACGCCTAATCCAGAAGTTCCAGGATGGCACGGGCTTCGACTGGGAAGACCTGCGCCAGCTCCTCAACCGCGCAGCGGTCATTAATCGTGAGACGACTACCGCCGATTGCGTCAAAGGCTTCGGATTTCTCGCAGACCTCACGGACGATGAGCGCACGCTCGCCAGTGATAAGTATCAGCGTGAGCAGGCTGTGGGCGAAAGACTGAGAGCAGGGTCGGCGCAGGGCTGACTGTAGTGTGAGCGGGTGTCCTACACGATGACTGCAAAGACAACAACTGTACGGAAGGGGTCTTGCGAATGAGAAGAATCCAAAGAAGAGCAATTAGTCATGACCTGGTTCATTGCGCTGTCTCGCCTATCCGTGGACCGAGTATTCGTCCCAGAGCCATCCCATCGACCACCGCTGCAGCGGAATCTTCGAGGTAATACGGCAGCAGTGACACGGTGACTCCGTCGGCCGCTTCAATTCTGTCCAAGTGACTTGATAGACATTGCATCGATGCCGGGACCGACGACAGCAAATTGTGAACCAGTAAATGTGGCGAAACCACGTCGCCGAGTTGTTCATGGGACAGAATTCCATTGTGGGAGCTCTCGACCGGCCACAACCGAAGCGAAAGCTCGCCGAGGTGCACCGTCGCTCGCACCCCCTCGATTTCCACCTCCCCTGCAGATTGGGGTCGAGAGAAACGGACGAGCGGATAAAAGCGCTCTCGTATCAGTTGCACCCTATGCTTGTTCATCAGTTTTCCTCCCGCTCTATTTTGATTGATCCGATCCTTGCCATTAAATGATCACCAACAGTCACCTTCGCGATACCACCAAAAGGTGGACTGCTCCTCCACCCGCACTCACGCTATAATTTTGTCGGTGGTCATGCCCATTTCACGCTACGCCTTGGTGACCTACGTACGGAATCCGGTTGGCGAGTTTGTCGAACAACTGCGCCGCGAACTCCACCCCACCCTCGCCCACATGCCTGCCCACCTCACTATTCTTCCACCCCGCGAACTGAGCGGCTCCGAAGGCGCCGCCCTCGAATTTCTGGAAGAAGTGTGCAGTCAAGTGGTTCCCTTCAGCGTCGAGTTAGGAGACGTCGAAACTTTTCTGCCGACCACTCCCACCGTATTCATTCAGGTGAAGCGCGCCGCCTACCGCATCCGTGAACTCCACGACCAGGTCTGCGGCAAGGGTCTGTTGTGCGCCGAGAATTGGCCTTACATTCCACACCTCACGATTTTGAAAGCGGAAACCGACGGGCAGGCCCGCGCCGCTGAAGCGATCGCGCGCGAGCGCTGGGCCGAGTTCCCCGGAAAGCGCCAGGTATTCGTAGAGCAACTTATGTTCGTTCGCGAAAATGACGGTGCCTGGCAAGACGTGGCGCAGCTGCCGTTAGGACGCGGCCAATTGTCCTCGAAGTCGTAATTCTCCCACCCTACCGCCAGCTGCTTTTCACCGCCTCCCGCGATGCCCCGGAAATCCCCCGAAAACCCGCAACTAGCGGCCAGTTTCACGGTTCTTCGGTACATGTACTTTCCACCCGTTGCCAACCTCATTGGCGCGATTACCATAGATTTAACGGGCTGCTGCACCGCTAGCGCCGGATCCCAGGCTGCGGACGAGATCGAAATTAGATCGAAAGCTAGATCGTAAATCAGATCGGAAGAGTGCTTATGCAAATTGGGGTTTATGGATCCGGCTACCTCGCTACCGTCATCTCCGCCTGCCTTGCCGATTTTGGCACGCCGGTTTGCTGCTGCCACGCTGATGGCACGCGCATCATGGATATCGCCAAAGGCAATATTCCTTTTTTCGAAAAGAATCTTCAGGAAGTGATTCGGCGCAACGTCCGTTCCGGACGCCTCGTGTATTCCGCCGATCCTGAAGAATTGGCGCGACGCGCCCAGGTGATTTTTCTCGCCGAAGATTCGGCGCAAGGGCTTGAACAGGTCGTCGTTCGCCTCGCGACCGCAGCCGGCCGGTTCCAGGTGCTCTCGATCGTTACGCCCGGCCGCGTCGGTTCGACCACCAGCATCGAAAAAATGCTCAAGGAAAAAGGTCTGAAGAGTCTGCTGGTGTGCCAGCCGATGTTCTTCACCAACGGTTGCGCCGTCGAAGATTTCAACTGGCCCGACCGCATCATTCTCGGAACGCCCTCCAGCGAAGCGGTGTCTTCTCTCAAGCAGATTTTTCACCCGCTCGTCATGCGCGGGGTTCCGGTGCTGGTCACCAATTACGAAACCGCGGAACTGGCTCGCGAAGCGACCACAGCGTTTGTCGCCACCAAGATTTCATTCATCAACGAAATCGCCAGCCTGTGCGAACATGTCAACGCTGACGCCGTCAGCCTGTCACTAGCTCTTGGCCTCGATAAAAAAATTGCGCCACGCTGCCTGCAGCCCGGCGCCAGCATGGGAGGAATCTTTGCCGAGAGTGACATGGAATCGATCACCGGCCTGGCGCGAGAAAATCACGTCGACCTGAAAGTCTTGAATGCCGCTCGCGAAGTGAACCTGGCTCTAGCCGGCCGGCTCATGGAAAAAGTCGCCGGCGCGCTCGATACAGTCCAGAACAAAGACGTCGGCATTCTCGGTTTATCTTTTAAGCCGCACACCAACTCCGTTGCCGGCTCTGCCTCGCTGCAACTGGCGCAGAACCTGCTCGCCGGCGGGGCCCGCGTCCGCGCCTACGATCCAGTCGCCATCCCCGATGCGCGCCTGCAACTGAACGGCATGGTGAAGTATTGCGAATCCGCGTACGGAGTTGCTGAAGGCGTCGACGCTTTAATCGTCGCCACGGGCTGGCCCGAATTCCGCACGCTCGACTTCGCCCGCATCCGTCATCTGGTCAAGCATCCGATCATCATCGACACCAAGAATCTGCTCGACTCCTCGCGCCTGCGCGCCATGGGCTTCCGCTACATGGGTGTAGGCCGCGTATAACTCTCGACGATCTGTCCGTTAAGCTCGCGCTCCCGCCGCAATTGCTATCATCGTTATCTGCGGGGGGAGTAGCTCAATCGGTAAAGCATCGGACTGTGGCTCCAGGCCCAACCCCAACCCATTCACCTTTTCTTGCGAAATCCCAGTAAACACGCGGCTCTTCAGAAAGTTGCCGGAAAGTTGAGCGCACGTTCTGCGAGTCGTTTTGGTGTCCTCCCATTACGGCTTTTTTCGAGCTAATGGACAGAGTTCGGGCACAGTGAGCGATATTGGTCTTTCACCTATCAGGAGATCGAAGTCGACCCCTGCAAGGTCCGGGTGATCGCGCAATGCATGGAGAAGCGCGTAAGGGAGCTCGGCGAGCAAGGTGTAGCCATAGATTTGGCGATGCTCGGCCCAGGCTCAGTTTGCAGCCATCTCGCGGATCAGGTTTTCCAGACGCGTGGCGCGTGCTCCGATTCGCCGTGCGAGCGCGGCATGAACGACGTTCGCGTCCTCCCACTTGTCAGCGATCCGAAGGGGCTCGGGAAAGCCGCCTGTTCCTGGATTCTGAAGGAAGACGGAAATCGAGAACGAGTGAACGGTACTCGGCCGCTCGGTCGCCGCTGCTGGATGATCAGAAACTCTCTTCGCGAGCTCTGCCATTGCTGCGCGCGGGAATGTGAGCAGCTTGATTCGCGGCGCTGGGTTTTGCGCGACGAGTCGGTCTGGCAAGGCTACGAGCGTCGCACTTTTCCCTGTTCCTGGACCTGCGAGGACACGAGCATGACGGTGATGATCGTGCCTCAGTATTGCGGTTTGCTCTTGCGTCGGCTGGTACGGCATCTTCCACTGCCTTTTCAGATCGCAGATCACTGACTTCAGGCTTCAGTCCTGATTCATGCCAGTTAAGGTATCAGAGATTATTCGTACTTAATTTCCGGGTATTCATTGCTGTTACGATTGCCTCTCTGGGCAACCCGAGCGACAGCATTCCGGAATTGAAAACAGATCCTAGGACGATTCCAGAGTCAACCAAGCCACACGGAACTGCACGCTGCCGTTTCACCTCGGATGAACGATCGGCGATCGCTCTTCCGTGCCTCGACCTGATCATTGGCCGAATTCCCGTATTCTTGAGTTTGATCCGCAGGTTCTCCAAATCTGGCTTGGGCAATGGTGACGGCACCTTCCAGGCGGCCATTTTACCTGTGAGCGCCGTCGTGAATGGTCGATTGAATAGTGATTCGTCTGATTTTCCGCAATCCCTCAAGCGACTTTCTCTGTCGGAAGCTCGGGTTCGTAATCAGCGCGGGTTGGGGGCTGGTCCTTGGGGGAAGTTTCCTTAGCTTTCGCACGTTGTTTCGCGGCAATTTTGGCGGTGAGCAGGAGAACCGACAGGCTCGCGAGGATTACAACGATTGCTTTCCAGCCTTGTATCATGGGATCGTTCCCCATGATGGTGAGTGCGCAGAAGACACACAACAGGTGCACACAGAACACTGGAAGCGAGGCTTGGCCGAGCATTACCAGGGGCCTGATCGCAAAGGGTTTGAGAATCGGTCGAAATCTGATCGCCAGGACTGCGATGGCGCTGAAATCGATCATCCGTGTTATCCCAAAATCCCACTTGTCGAAGAGCAGACCGAACTTCCCGAAGGTGAGGACGAGCCCGGCTACTTGGGCATAGCGCAGCGCCAGAAAAAAAGCCACGACTATAGTCGCCGGAATCGTCATCTGTTTCACCCAATCGAAACGCAAATCGTCCTTGGCCCAGCGCACGCCCAGCCACAGCCCAACTAACCACCATAACTGCCATGCCCAGAGATTGAACGCGCCCATCTCGTTGAGCGGGACTTGCAGGCCGAAAGCGCGAGTCATCAGGTGATATGCGAAAGTCCGGAATCCGAACTGAGCGAGCAGCCAGAATGTGAAGCCTGCGGTAAGAACGTATTTCCAACCAAATCGGGCCCCCAACACGATTGCAAAAGGAGACAGCGCAAGAAGGATGATGTAAATCGGCAGGATATCCAGCAGCGGCGGCCGGTAGATCATCAGCGCTGCATCGACGAAAGCGCGTGTGCGACCTGCGGCAAAATAGAAGTCGAGAAGATTATGCACTGCCGGCCGGTCGCCATGCGCCGCGATCGGCGCTTCTATCACGAAGGCAAACGCCAGCAGCAATAGTTGGTAACAATACAGCTTTCCAGTCCGTATCCATAACTTACGCCACATCGCACTGTAGCCGTCGTGCTCGGCGAGCCGGAAATAAATGCGGCCCGTAAACAGAGCAGAAAGAAAGATGAAGCCTTCGGTCGCGGCGATAAAACCAAACGGCTGATTGACGTAGGTGCTCAGGATCGTCGGTAAGTGAGTGCATATGATCCACACCAGCATCAGGCCGCGGAGGGCATCGAGTTCTTCTATTCGCTGTGGCATCGGTTGCTCGTGATCACTTGTTTACTTGTTTGCAAACCGCGCAGCGTCTCCGCTGTACTTCTGCAAATCGTGGGACTCTATGTATTGCCTGGCCTTCGGATCTTGCCTCAGGTATGCATCCCAGAACGCCAGCGTTTCGAGTTCCGCGAATTGGAACACCTCAACTCGATGGCCGCCCCCCGAAAAAGGGGCGGCGAATCCCATGTGGGTTCCACCCTCGATTTCTACTTCATATTTGTTGCCTGCGGGCGCCTTTTCGAATGCCTCACTTCGCCAAACTGGCTCCTGGCCAAATGGCCCGAAATCGCGCGAACCGAACATCAGCAGCATGGGCAGATGAAGCGCGTCCCACGAATGCGCGCTCAGGCCCATGATGCCTTCTCCTTGAGGCGATAACATCACCACGGCGGAGACCCTCTGGTCTGCAAAACTCTGCGGCTCAGCTTTTCCCGGAAGCAAAATAGTCGTGCCCGCGATTAGACCAGCCGTATATGCGCCGAATGAGTGTCCACCGACGCCGATATGCCGGAGATCGAGTTTGCCGACCAGTTGCGGAGCGAATTTTTCGACGTGCGCCAGCGAATCGATGATGAAAGAAACGTCTTTGGGGCGGTTTTGCCATGCCTGAGGATCGCTGAGCGCCTCGCGAAAGCTGCCGCGAAAGCCGGAATCGGCAACCGAGTCGGTGTGAGAAGGGTGAATGCTTACGTACCCGTTGCTGGCCCAGAATTGACCAAAGGCTGAGTAATTATCCTTCGATGCCAAGGCACCGTGGGAGAAGATGATGACAGGAAACGGCCCTGCACCATCGGGATAATAAATTTTGATGGGAATGTATTTATTGCGCGCCAAATCATGCAGCGCAATATTCTCGAGCGTGAGTACCTTATTCGGCCCTGCAGCGGGGGAGTATTGGCACCATGCAGCGCAGGAGCATAGGCAAAGCAAAATAACGGAAACAGCCACCATCCAATTCGGTTGCTTTTGCTCCAAACGAAGATTCCCTCCAACTTCCCGCAACTGCTTCACTACATGCTTAGATTGGGTCTCCGCGGCGATGGTTTATAGAAAACTGTAAACAGATCTGCAGTTGCCACTTCTCGGCTCCCGATGGCAGAAGGAATCCTTCCGCATCTTCTCAAAAAATCCTTGACAGTTCCTCGGTATGCCCAATTTCACCATCCACCGCTGGGCGAAAAAAGGAATGCCTGTTCGTCGCGATGGTGGGGATCGTAGTTGCGAGCCCGGAAGAATTGAACCAATGGTTACAGCGGATTTCGGGCGAGGCCGCCGGTGTTCATGTTGTTACACCGGGCTCGGAATCTCTTGAAAGACCTGCGGGCCTCTGTAGCCGCGGAGGGGGAGCCAAGGATTCTTTGCGAGTCTCTAACCTTGGACGGACACAGCACGTGTGAAAGCACCCAAAACCAAGGCCGCGCGATAAGTAGACCAACCAGAGTCAGACGGGCGTTGTCTCGCTGTGAAATTCAGCAACGTGGCGATCAAACGCCCGTTGCAATCTCTCGATATAGTCGGCCTTTTGAGGGCGGTGATGAGGCGATGACGCATTGAAGAACGTCTCAGGACATAAAGAGCAGCAACCTTCAACGCGAATATCCTTCAACCATTTGGTTACTCGCGATGTAGGTTTCTTCATCGCTGTTTGTTGCTCATAAGGAGACGCTCGTCATCTGGTGAGACCAGTTCTGAGATGACTCCAGTAATTAGCGGTTCGGGGGGTGTCTTGGTAAAGTTCACAAATGCGTAAAAGCATGAAACGGGCACTGTTTCTACTGCTGGCAATATCGACCTTGGCTGCGGCGCGGGATAAGAAACCAAAGGCTCACCCGGGGCCGTATGTATTCACCAGCAAAGCGTCTGCTCAAACACTTAAAGTGCTAATCGTCCAAGAGAATCTAGGACAAGGCTACACGCTCGATTCCGACCATCAGTTCCAGTTCCGCTTCTCGATGCCCGGGCAACTGCCCTTCATGGATTCGATGGCCACGATCATAGGTATTTGTAAGGGCATGACCACAAGAAAGGTGTGGTCCTACTCGTTGGCGGAACTCAACGGCACGACAACGATAATTGTTCAGCCCGTCTGGGAATATCCAGACGAGGACTGCCAGATGCAAACTCGTCAGTTTATATGGAGCCAACCAGAGGAGATTGCGGCATTTCAAGCAATGCTAGACAAGGCTCCCGCTTCGAGTGCGCAGGTTCCGAGTGCGACTCCTGTTGTGGCTTCACCAGCAACTGCTCCCCCTTCTACACCAACTTCGGCAACAGATCAGCAGCAGAGCATGAAGCAACATGCGGCCTGTGTCGAATTTGCGAAGGATAACGCTAGCGTCACTTGCAAGTGAGCATCGGGAGACCGCGAGCGCGGCCCCCGGTGTGGCGCCGCATTGCGCGATGACCAGGATTTCCTCACCCGCTGGAAACGACGCTTTCCCGGACATCCCCAATCCGGAAGAAAGCGAGGTACGCGAAGTTGCAGTAGCTAGAGGAAGTCCTGCCGCCTGGCTCACTGTCTAGTAATAAGCGATAGTTGTTTCAATCATTTCTTTCCTGACAGTTGGACTTCGACGTGGTGTTTTTCGGCGTATTGTCGGACCTGGCTGCTCACTTGGCGGGGTTTGAGTGTAATCGGGATGTTAAGCCAATTACGGCCATATATGCTCCCATGAAGATGTCGCTAGTTCTTCTGGAATCCAGTGATCTCCTCAGCCAGTGCGGCCTGCGGATTTTGGACAGCACGCTGTCGCTCTTTCGTTAGCTCCTCTGACTCTACGCTGGGTTTATCATCGGTGAGGGCTAGCTTGTAAGCCGCCACCAATGCGTCACTGACGGTCGTGGCAACGTCCGGCTCTACTCCCGTTCCCTGCCAGTTGCGGTGCGTGATGGGGCTTCTGGTCTGGCCATTGCCAATGTAGGCGGAGAAACCGTAGCCCAATGCGATCTCACCCGTGCTTGAATTTGCGTCTCCCGCAGTGCGCTCACCGACGATGGTGGCACGATGCGTGTTCTTAAGATCATAAGCACACAACTCAGCGGCAGAGTGGGTGTGAAGGCTGGTCAGGACAAACACGGGTTTGCCGAGGTAACGCGGCCCTGCGACGTAGGGCATGGTCCACTTTTGCCGCTCCAAGGATTGACCATTCTTACGTTCCACAATAGACGATAGTTGAGTCGGTTCCTCGAAGAAGTAGCTCAGTAATGCCGTAGCAGTCTCACCGCTGCCGCCGCCGTTTCGGCGCAAATCCATGATGAGAGCGTCAGTACCGCCGACAAGTTGCATGGCGGCAGCGAGCGCCGTTCCGGCATCTGGATCAGGAGAGAAATAGGCCAGATCAACGTAGCCAATATTTCCCGGCAAGCGGCGGCCGCTCCGAATGCCGTGCCCATTTGCGAGATCAAAAGCACGGGCGTGTTCTTTCTCCGCTGGGGTGGGCTCCTTTTGCACGCCGAGTTCCTCACCAAATGAGACGGTAAGATGATTATCGCGCCCTACGGCACGCAAGTCTTCGGTCAGTCTCGCAGCTAGAGCGTTGGAGTCACTTAGCGCACGATATTCAGATCGATGTGTGCGTATCTGGCCCTGCAGTTTTTCCGCGACTTCTGGAAATACATAATCTTCGAGACCGCTTAAGAGACGGTCCACGATCTCGTCAACTTGTTGCGGAGTAACCGAAGCGGGACGCTGCTCCGCTCGGCAGTGCAGCGCCAAAAGCACAACAAATACGCAACTGCAGAGCTTAGTCATGTGTATTCCTTGCTTACAAAATATACCTTTCTGGGGACTATTCCGGTCCAGAAGTTAGCTCGGGTGAGGTTGAAAATGCGGCGATGGCACATCTCGCCGATTTGGAGCAAGTGACGGCTAAACCAGAGCGGCTGAGCGCAGTGGGGAGCGGCGGTGGGGCGAACCCGTTCAGGGGCGGAATCGGCTGGGCGGCATCTAAACCGTCAAGAACCCTGACTTGACCATTTAACCGCACGCATCCGTCGATAAGTTGGCGGCCGGTCACCAGAGGTGGCATCCCTGAACGAACTTGATCTCGAAACATTCTTCAGCACCACGAAGGATTGAAGGGGCAAGAACATTCAAGCTGCCTTCTATGTTCGGGAAAATCCATCTGCCGAATTCGAGAGCGATCCAGAAGCGAGCGCAACCGGCGTTCGGCACTTCAATGAGTGCACCTGTGGATGGATGATGAAAGATGCCCGTCCTGCGAGTCTTCGATGCACAAGGTTCCCCGAAACAGGGTATCTCGGGTGCGGGAGAAATTTCGGGATGTGGGTCTGAAGTTGACACAACATCGGCTCGAAGGCAGCACTGCACGTCGAAGGCGTAGGTGCCTTTGTAATCGGACTCGATGAAGTTGTGGTGGCCAACCTTTTCGGGTATCTCCTCGAAGGTTCGCAGGCCGAAAGGAGGAAGCTTTGGGGGACCCTGACCTGAAACTACAACGTCATAGTCATTAAGCCCCTTGAGAAGCGGCAGAATGTCAGAAATGTTTTCCGAAGAGATGTAGTCGCGCTTGGGAATGGACAAAACTTCGCCTGTGAGGGGGTGGCGACCGTGGCGAAACTGACCTGACAACCGCCCAACCCTTAGTTTCCCGTCTAACGGAGCAGCGCCGAGTTCCACCAGCTGCCCAAGGAAATTGGCGACTTGCTGAGACTCAGGCGCGAAATCGAGCAGGTCAGGTATTAACGTGTGCACATACTGTTCCATCGCGCACAATCTTAAATGACGATCACTTTCGAAACCAGTTCCGGGCGGGGGAGTTCCTCCGCTGAAGTCCAGTGCATCTTCACGGCGCACTGTCACGCGAACTGACTTCCAGATACCTGTAGAATGCCACCGAATCCAAATGCATCGCCACGGTCTGTTCTCGAAGCTGCTTCTTGGAGTTGCCGCTCTTGTTGTTGCTCTCCCACTGTTCTGGTTAGCCGGGGGCATTAATTGGCTGGACACGAAGGTATTCCCGCCTCGACGCCCGAAAGACATGCCACAGAATGCGGTGTGGCTTGACGCGCCAGCGCTGCCAATATCGTGGCATCACGGATGGTGGTTCGGCTGTGACCTCGCTCCTTCGGGTACAGCCAATTATTGTCGATTAGTGACGGCAAATGGCGCAGAGGTGTACGCCGGAGAATATCTGCCGTGCGAAAGCAAAGTTCCACTCCCGGTATCTACGAAGGAGTTGGCTCCTCCTCACAATGTCGAGATGTGGATTTCGGATAAGCGTTTGAAAACGCTCGCTCCGGTTGGAGCCTTAGAGAATGGTGATCTTCTGCTTCCAGTGGAAGTCCTCGACCGCTGTGACAAATTCAAGCAGAGTGGGCATTAACTGTCGGAATCGACGACGGCCTTGACCCGGGGGGCTGTAGTTGTGCTAATGCGATTCGCCAACGACGCGCCGCGCGGAATGCCACTCTCGTGGAGATGATGAAAATGGCTTCGCGTTGCCACAAAGCGCGTTTTCAACACACGCGCAGTGACGCAGGATGTTACGCCTAGCCCGGCCTAGAAGGATGGTTTCTTCCGCTCTCGGACTGCCGCCACTAGCGGATTTTCTGTCGAACTGCTAACCTGCTTCCCCGGAGAAATTCACACCGTTCCGGCAAGCATGACTTGAGTAAGCATCAGGTCGAGCTCAAAACCAACTTACTCAAAAGGAAGTAACTGTGCACTCGTCGCCTACCAAGTTTGTAGAAAAGCATCCGCGGAAGAATTCTGCTGTCGCGCCCGCGCCGGCGTTCGAACGACAAAGCTCACTTCGACAAAAACTGGCGTGCGCAACACAAGTTCTGATGCTAGCTGCTCTTTCCGCGCCGCTGTTCATTGGTTCCCAGCCCGCGCTCGCCGCAACCGAAACTGTCCTCTACAGCTTTACGGGCGCAAATGGCGATGGGTATTATCCCGCGGCGGCTGTGGTCATGGACAGCGCAGGCAATCTCTACGGCACCACGGTGTATGGCGGCGCGAATGGTGACGGCACAGTCTTTAAGCTGAGCCCAAGCGGGGTCGAAACCATCCTCCACAGTTTCACCGGCACCAATGGCGATGGCAGTGACCCCTATGGAGGTCTCATCATGGACAGTGCGGAAAACCTCTATGGCGTCACGGTGTTTGGGGGCAAGAATAATGCGGGAACAGTCTTTAGAATCAGCCCGAACGGTAAAGAAAAAATCCTTTACACTTTTGGCAACAAGAAAAGCGACGGCGCATCCCCTAACGCGGCCCTGGTCATGGACAGCGCGGGAAACCTCTATGGGACTACGTTCGGTGGCGGCGGCACCTACTGCTCGTTGGGCTGCGGCACGGTCTTCAAGCTGAGCCCAAGCAGGAAGGAAACCATCCTTTACCGCTTCGGCAACACAAATAACGATGGTGTGTGGCCGTCTGCGAGCCTGTTCATGGACAGTGCGGGCGACCTCTATGGCACTACCTCCAAAGGCGGCGCGAATGGTGATGGCACGATTTTCGAGCTGAGCCCCAGCGGGTCCGAAACCATCCTCTACAGCTTCACCGGGGTGAACGGCGATGGCGCCAATCCCGTTGCAGGCTTGATCATGGATAGTGAGGGCAACTTCTATGGCACCACATCCAACGGGGGTGATAGCATTTGCGACGATGGCTGTGGCACGGTGTTCAAATTTAGCCAAAGCGGGGCTGAGACTATTCTCTACAGCTTCACTGGCAGAGATCACTTTGGCGCTAGTCCCGAGGCGGGCTTGGTCATGGACAGCGTGGGCAACCTTTACGGCACCACTTTGAATGGTGGAAGTGACTATTGCAGCGAGATTGGCTGCGGAACGGTCTTCAGGCTAAGCTCAAACGGGGGAGCCGAAAGCACCCTCCACCGCTTCACGGGCACGACTGGCGACGGCTCGAACCCCTCGGCTGGCCTGATCATGGACGATGCCGGCAACCTCTATGGCACCACCCAAGGAGGCGGCGCGACTGGCTACGGCTCCGTGTTTAAAGTAACCAAGGTACGCTCCAAAACAGATTGACCAGAAGTTTCATAATTTCCGAGTAGCCGACACTCTGCCCCGACGCTGTCCCGTGAGAATAATGGACTACTTATGTAGCCATGGGCCGAGTATATCGCCCTGGGTGGCGACGGCAAGATGTTAGGCGTGTACCAGCATGTTTCGCCGTTTTTGAAAGCGATGAGTGATAATGCGATCGCCAATAATCCTTCTGAGGTCATCGTCAACCCCACCCGCCATCCAGTTGCAACTATTTGCCGATTGACAGGCCAACCGCCATCAAACATAATCCTGCCCACGTGCCCGCAACCTGATCTCCATAAGGTTTTTACATAAGCGGTCGGCCCCATCCTGGAATTAATCCTTCGAAGAGGATTTCCGTATCAAGGACTCGATTTTTCGCGAAACACCGGAGCGTGCCATGCAGAAGAGGAACTCGAAGACGCGATTATCGGTACTGATCATGCTGCTTTCTACCTTATGGTTATTACGCTGCGCCTACGCGCAGATCACGCCCCTCGGCGACGCCTACACGAACAGTGTCGATCCGACCACAAATTACGGCGCCCAGAAGCTGCTCGATGTCGATGGCGCAACACAGGCAACTTACATTCAATTCAATCTCGCGTCGATCCCCACCGGAGCCGGCATCAGCCAAGCCACTCTGAAACTCTATGTCAACGCCGTAACCAAGGCGGGCAGTTTCGAGGTCTACTCCGTCAACGGTTCGTGGGCAGAGAGCACCCTCACCTACGCCCTCGCCCCAGCTCTGGGAAGCGTGATTGACTCCAACGTAGCGCTCACCACATCCGATAAGAACCAATACATCCTCATCCCCATGACCTCCACGGTGCAGGAGTGGATAAACACACCCTCGTCCAACAACGGCATTGCGCTGGTCGCGATCGGCACATTCGATGCCACCTTCGACAGCAAGGAGACCACGACGACAAGCCATCCCCCGGAGCTGGACATTGTATTCGCCGGCGCGGGCACGATCACGGGCGTGACCACAGCCAGCGGCAGCGGCCTGACCGGCGGCGGCGCCAGCGGCACCCTCAACCTGTCGCTGACGAACGCGTGCGCCTCGGGCCAAATTCTGCAGTGGAATGGCACTTCGTGGATCTGTGCTTTGGTCGGCACCGGCACAATCACCGGCGTGACCGCAGGCACAGATCTTACTGGGGGCGGCACCAGCGGCGATGTCACCTTGAATCTAAACACGGCAAACGTTCCGCTATTGGCGGCAAGCAACACCTTCACGGGCAATCAAACTGTGAACGGGAACATAAGCGCGACTGGCGGTGAATGGGTTGGGTTTATAATGCTCTATCTGTGGTGGGAGTAGCTCAATCGGTAGAGCATCGGACTGTGGCTCCCGCTCCCAGCCCATTCACTTTTTCTCGCCAAACCCCTCAAAACCCAAGCCCCACGCGGCTTTCAGAGAGTTGCTGACGAAGGCTGCGCGCCCGGCGCGCGAGTCGTTTTGTGCCGTCCTGTCACGTCTTTTTTTTAGCGATTGGGAAGAGTTCGGGCAGAGAAAGTGGGGTTCTGAGTGAAATCGGCGTTTTTCGACAACGACCCTTTCGAGATACTGCCAACTCCACGGCTTTCATTGACGTGCCGTGCCACGCATGTGAGCTTTTTCCCCAGATCGCAGCCCAAAACCATCCCAAAACCATATTGCTACGAGCGGCCTTGTTGAGTATAGTAGTCGCCACTTGTTTGAGCGCCGGAAAGAGTGGCCCTCGCCATCCCGCCGGTCAATGCGAAGGATTCAATTCATGTCTACTACCGTGCACTACCCCGCAATAGCTCTTGTGTTCCTGACCTTGGCGGCTTCTTCCGCTGGGGGGCAAGGTCTGGGTGGTGGTCTGGGCAACATGGGTACACCGGCGCCTAATAATAATGGCCTTTACATTACTACCGGTATGGATATCTCGGCGACGTCTGGCTTCTTTATGATGCGGATAAACACTGATGACGCACAGAAGCGGCATGAGCAGCTCGAACAACCTAGCGAGGGGGTCTCGAAACTGGATCTCAAGGCTCCTGGCAAAGCGAAGAAAGAGTACGACAAGGGCGTACACCTACTGTTAGCGACCAAGTCGTCGGATGCCATCGAGCCCCTCTCGAAAGCGACCGCGATATATCCCAAATTTGTCGCGGCTCACGATGCACTCGGCAGCGCGTACCTGGATGTTGGGCAGCCGGAAAAAGCGCGCGACGAATTCGAGCAGGCGATCTCGCTGGACGACCATTTACCGAACCCTTACGCACATCTCTGCAGTGCCAACCTGGCACTGAAACGCTACCCGGAGGCGGAGCAAGCCATCAAGAAAGCATCGTCAATTGCGCCTCTTAAAATCGATCTGCTTACAATACTGACGTACGCTCAGCTGCAAAACCACAATTACCAGGACGCGATCGCGACGGTACAAAAAGTGCACGCGAGCAAGCATGAGAACGCCGCGATGGTTCATATGTTCGCAGCCGCGGCGTGGCGGGAGCAGAAGAATCTGCCTGAGATGCAACGCGAACTGGAGACATTTCTCGCGGAGGATCCGAAGAATCCGAGTGCCGACCGGGCTCGCCAGTTGATCGCGCAAATCAAAGAGATACAAAGCCGTCCCAAGACGAAGACCGTAGCGGCGCCAGCTGAACCCACGGCGGCCCAACTGGAGGAGGCAAAGCAGGTTACCGAAGCGGAAGCGATGTGTGTGGGTTGCGGGAGCACGGAGGTCACGGGTTTGGCCAGTACCGGTGTCGCTGCCGGGTCCCAACCTGACGAACGGATTCGGCGTAGTTCCACGGGCTGGGTTTTGCGAAAAAACGTGGATGAAACCGATTTATTTCTTGCAGTCACTGACCATGGGAAACCGGTGACCGATCTTCGACAAGAAGAAGTCGCGATCCGCGATGATGGTCTTCCGCCGGCAGCGATCCTCGCTTTCCGCAACCAGTCCGAACTGCCGCTGCGCCTGGGGCTGTTGATCGATACGAGCGAATCGATCACTGGGCGATTTTCTTTCGAGCAAAACTCAGCCGCCGACTTTCTGCAAAAGGTGTTAACGAATAAAGAGGATTTGGCATTTGTGGTCGGCTTCGCGAATCAGGTGCTGCTGGTACAGGACTACACCGCTGACCAAAAACAGTTAGCCCATGGCATCGGCGAGTTGGCGCCGGCAGGTGGAACAGCGCTTTGGGATGCCGTTACTTTCGCAGCGCACCAACTCGGCAGCCGAGCCGAGACGGCGCCCGTCGCCAGAATCCTGGTAGTGATTAGCGACGGGGAGGACAACTCCAGCGCGGCCAGTCTAAAAGACGCAATCCTAGCCGCGGAGCGCGAAAACGTCATTGTCTACACGGTCAGCACGGCTGAGACAACCTTGAGTCCGACTGGACCGCCCGTGGGTACCAAGGCGCTTAACGCTCTGGCGGAGCAGACCGGCGGCTCTTCGTTCGTACCGGGCTCGGCAGGCAACCTCAAACGGGGTTTAGCCGACCTTCAGGAAGTAATCCGGAGTCGCTATCTGATCTCTTATAAGCCGGCTCGCTTTGAGCTTGACGGTCACTATCGCAGGATCGAAGTCACTACTCGAAGGTCCGGTCACAAACTCAGATTGTACGCCCGCAAGGGCTACGTTGGCCGCGTGCGCGCGGCCGGGGAAGAAACCGCTCTGGATTCTTCCCATCCCGCCGTTCCTCTGCCGCATAAATAAACATTTGCTATAACCGGGACGGAAGGCGTTCTCGCAAGCGTGCGCTGTTTGTTCGCCTTCTGGCGTGTCAATGCAGGATAGACGACCACCCCAAGAAAAAAGCTATCCCGCTTTCGCTCCCCAGGAATACGTGACGCGCATATGCAGATCGATTATGAACTGACGCAAAGGGATCGAGAACGTTCATATCCGCTGCCACTTGCGCGGAATTCGCGTATTGACAGCCATTCCAGCGCAGCTGATAATTCCCATGCTCGGTACCCACTCAGTCCCCCGAGGCCCTTTAAACCCCGAGCAGTCCCGATTAGTTAATGTATCTAGATGTGGTGCCACTCGCCGGAGTCCGAACTCGCGGCGATTTGCGTTAGCACTAGCGGGAAGGGAAAAGGGAGGCAGTATGGGGAAACTTGAACTATTAAAAATGATCTGTGTGGTTTTGATATTTTGCATTGCGGGTGCAATTGCATCGCCTGCGCAGATCTTCTCCATACTGGGGAATTTCGATTTCCCAAATGGCTCCGGCCCCAACGTTGAGTTGATTCAGGGCACCGATGGGAATTTCTACGGGACAACCGGCCAAGGTGGAACCAACAACAACTGCACTGACGGCTGCGGTACGGTATTCAAAATCACCGCCAAGGGCGCGCTGACCTCGCTGCATAGCTTTAACGGCACGGATGGTTCCTTCGCTACGGGGCTCGTGCAGGGCACCAATGGCAATTTCTATGGGACAACTGCCAATGGTGGCAACAACAACTGCACTGACGGCTGCGGTACGGTATTCAAAATCACCGCTAAGGGCGTGCTGACCTCGCTGCATAGCTTTAACGGCACGGATGGTTCCGGCCCCTACTCAGGGCTGATTCGAGGCGTCAATGGGAGCTTCTACGGAACAACCGACTATGGCGGGTCTAACACCAATTGCGCCGGTGGCTGTGGCACGGTATTCAAAATCACTGCCAAGGGCGTGCTGACCTCGCTGCATAGCTTCGATGGTACTGACGGTTCCACCCCTAACGCCGGGTTGGTTCAGGGTATCGACGGGGACTTCTACGGGACAACCTACAGTGGCGGGGCTAACGGCTGTGGCACAGTCTTTAAACTTAACTCCAAGAACACGCTGACCTCGCTGCACAGTTTCAACGGCACGGATGGCTGCGGCGTTTACTCTGGATTGATTCAGGGCACCGACGGGAACTTCTACGGGACCACGGAAGTGGGTGGGCTATACACCGATGGCACGGTTTTTCAGATGACTACCGAGGGCGCTGTGACCACGCTGCACAGCTTCAGCAATACGGATGGCTCCTACCCTGCCGGACTGGTTCAGGGTACCGACGGGAATCTCTACGGGGCAACCCAAGGCGGGGGTAACTTCACCTATGGTACTGTTTTCCAAATAACCGCCGCGGGCGCGCTAACCACTCTGCACAGTTTCGATTACAGTGACGGAGAGGATCCTCAGTCCGCGCCGGTACAAGCTACCAGCGGGATTTTCTACGGAACGACTTACTTCGGAGGAGCTGACGGCTACGGCACTGTCTTCAGTCTCTCCATCGGGCTGGGTCCGTTCGTGGAAACGCAAACTTCCTCCGGCAAGGTGGGAGCGGACGTCAATATTCTGGGAACGGATTTGACTGATGCGACCGGCGTCACTTTCAACGGCACGGCGGCCGTCTTCAAAGTGGTTTCGAGTTCCGAAATCAAGGCCGAGGTGCCGGCAGGTGCCACCTCCGGCGCGGTCCGGGTAACAACGCCCAGCGGCACTCTGACCAGCAACGTGAATTTCCAGGTGAGGCCATAGATTCCGCCCTTCGAGCACAAGATGGCGGCTCGCAGTTTCGGGTGGCAGGTAACTTCTGTTAACAGGCGTGGGTGTTGAAAAACTCTTTTCAGGGAATTTCAACGAAGTTATTGAGTGTTCGTTCGCCAGAGTCGCGAAAATCCAGAGAAAATTGGTTCCTTGTTTCAACACCCACGCCTCGTTACAACAGTTGGCTCGCATCTTGACGTTTTTGAGAATCGGCCTATTCTCGTCGAGTGCGTAGACAGGCATCTGCACCAGTGTCGGGCAAGAATCAAAGCATTCAGGGCCGACGAATCGAGTAGGTGGTCGCCGCGAGGGTTTCGTTTTATGTTGCAAGGTGTGTCGGTTGTTAGGTGCATCCCATGTCTAGTTGGGCTGATCCTTATGGGCCTACCTATCGCCGCCAGTTCTCAAACTGAAACCGTGCTCTACAGCTTCCCTGGCTCGCCTACCGACGGCTTTCACCCAGCGGGAGGTCTGGTGCTAGACAGTTCGGGCAACCTCTTCGGGACGACAGCCGCAGGGTCTGAAACTCTCTGTGACCTTGGTGAAGTCTATGGCTGTGGCATCGTTTACGAGTTGGTGGTGAAGTCGCCGAACGTCTACACGGAGAAAGTCCTTTATAGTTTCGGGAGCAACTCGCCTACCAGTGACGGTGCAAGCCCGCTGGCGGGTTTGATTGTGGACGGCTCGGGCAACCTCTACGGTACGACGACCTATGGTGGCTATGGAGGCTCCCCGGTGTGCCTCGTTGATGTCGGCGTCGATGGCTGCGGGACTGTGTTCGAGCTGGTCAAATCCTCAGGAGTCTACACTGAGAACCTGCTTTATACCTTCATGGGTACCGATGGTGCTTACCCCTTTGCAGGCCTGACGATGGATTCGTCTGGCAATCTCTACGGGACGACATTGAGTGGCGGAGCTTGCGGCCATGGAACGGTGTTCGAGCTTGTTTATTCGTCCGAAACTTACACTGAAAAGGTCCTTTACAGCTTCGGCTGCACATCCGGCGATGGCTGGGCTCCTTACGCGGGCCTCGTCATGGACGCTGCTGGAAACTTGTACGGTACCACGGAAAGCGAAGGCAGTTCCGGATACGGAATTGTGTTCGAGCTGGTCAATTCGAACGGTGACTATACCGAAAAGGTGCTGTACGACTTCACCGGAGCCGATGGCCAGACACCCACTGGAAACCTGGTTTTTGACCCGTCGGGGAATCTCTACGGTACCACCCAATCGGGCGGCGAATATGGTAACGGTACGGTGTTCGAGATGGCGAATTCTCTGGGCAGCTATAACGAGAAGGTGTTGTATAGCTTTAAGGGTCCGAGTTACGACGATGGCCGAACCCCCGTCCCAGGGCTCGTGATAGACGCGTCAGGCAACCTGTACGGCACCACAGAGGCGGGCGGCACGATCTGCGAGCCCCAGGGAGGGTGTGGGATCGTCTTCGAGTTGGTGAACTCCTCCGGCACATACACCGAAAAGATTTTGCATAGCTTCGGCGCGGCCGGTGACGGGGAAAACCCCGCCGCACCGCTTGTCATGGACAGCGCAGGTAATCTCTACGGCACGACCGATTCCGGCGGTACGAACTACTCGGGGGGCACCGTATTTCTGGTTAATCCCACCGCAACTGCTCCGGCTGTGATTCTTTCCGCTCTGAGCCTCGCCTTCGGCAATCAACCGGTCGATGTGACCAGCCCCCCACAGTCCGTTACGGTCACGAACAGCGGGAGCGCTAATTTGATCTTCGGCTCAGGCGCAGTAACGATTTCAGGGGGAAACGCCACAGACTTCACGATTAGCGAGAATATGTGCACTGGGGCAGCCGTCGCGCCGGGGGCGACATGCTCAATTATGATCGCATTTACTCCTTCGATTGTTGGAGCCGAAAGCGCGGCTCTCACTTTTGCAGACAATGCCTCGACGAGCCCACAGAGAGTCAGCCTTTCGGGTACTGGCGTCACGGCGCCGCCAGTGACCTTGTCGCCCAGCGGCCTTGTGTTTTCGTCGCAAGCCGTCGGTACGACGAGTACGGCGCAGGCAGTTTATTTGACGAACAAGGAAAGCAATCCGCTGACCATTACCGGCATTACGGTGAGCGCGGTCAGCGCGAGCTTCAGCGAAACCAATAACTGTGGATCGAGCGTGGCAGCGGGTGGAAGCTGCATGATCAACGTGGTTTTTGCACCGACTGCGGGGGGCTTGCTCACTGGAACGCTTTCAGTTGCCGATAATGCCCCGAACAGTCCGCAAACGGCCAGCTTGATCGGCACGGGCACGGCGCCGGAGGCGAGTGTTTCACCGACAAGCGTTGTCTTTGGCGGCCAGATCATAGGCCAGACAAGCGGAGCGGAGACGATCACCGTCTCAAATACGGGCAATGCAGACCTAACGATTTTCTCGGTCACGACTTCGGGAGCGAACGCTGGAGATTTTGCAATCGTGTCGAGCGGGACGACGTGTGTGGCGAACGGCACGGTTACGGGCGGATCGAGTTGCGCAGTCAATGTGACGTTCACGCCAACGGCGGGCGGTACGCGGAGCGCGATCCTTACAATTGGCGACAACAGCGTCGATCAGACGACGCAGAACGTGCAGCTTTCAGGGTCGGGCGAGGATTTCGGCGTGGCGGTGGCCTCCGGAACATCGTCGAGCGCGACGGTGACTCCGGGCGGGACAGCGAGCTACACGCTGAGCATTTCGCCCGAAGGAGGTTTCAATCAGACGGTGAGCCTCTCTTGCGCTGGCGCGCCCCCAAAGGCGACGTGCGCGGTCGGTCCCAACTCGGTCACGCTCAATGGAAGCTCGGTGTCAACAGCCACGGTGACGGTGACGACTACACCGTCGTCGGCAACGTCGTTCTATGGTTGGAGGAACGAGGGCGATCACAGATTACGGGTACAGTTCGATTGGCCGGGGATATGGCTGCCCGTCGGTTTGCTGGGATTATGGGTGGCAATTATAGTGGCATCCCTACACCGCCGCTGGCAGATGGACCCCCTGCTACGGTGCGCTCTGTGGGCGACGATTCTCGCGAGTCAGACGATACTGACCTCGTGTGGAGGAGGTAGTTCAAGCCCACCACAGAATCCCGGTACGCCGGCTGGCTCGTACACACTTACAATAGCCGGAACCTCTGGCAACTTGTCACACTCGACGGTGCTGACACTCACGGTTGATTGAAAATGCCACATCTCACGGGTTCGGAGCACTTTCAAAGTGCATTCAAACAGAATCCTGCCCGAGTCGCGATGATTGGTGGGGAACCTCGACAGTCTTGGCGTATTCCGGCAGCGGGTGATCGGAGGGTGGTGGCGCTCACTTCGCCGCCGCAGCCAGAAACACCCGATCTCCTGGACACGTATTCTCGCTCTGGCTGACCGATGGCTCCCTCAACCGCGAGTACTACTTGGTTTCTTGAGGCCGTCATCCGGTCTCCGTGGCAGGTTGTTTTGAATGATGAATTCCTTCCTGCATTTAGGGCATTATGGGTGTACAGTTGTTGCCGCTTTTGAAAAAGTCGAGCGAAGGGAGGTCGTGTGTTATGCGTAACGCGACGATTTGTTTGCTAGTGGTGTTGTTGGGGGCGACAAGCAGCGTCGGGCAAAGCGCGACAACGAGGGGGCATTATCCGCAAGTCGTGGCAAAGGTCCATCTGACCGGCCAAACTGCCGCAATTCCTCCGACTACGCTGGTGAACCCCAAGAAGGATGGATTTTATCGTGTCTCCGTTTATATAGCGTCCACCTACATAGGTTACGACGGACAAAAATTCGGGCTCACTATGACGTGGACGGATGACGCCGCCGTGGTCAACTTCTTGGACTCGTTCGAGTGTCCGTTTCGGCTTCACTACGATCCACGCCAGGAAGCGGAAGATCGTGCAGTTCGAGATGCCATGGCAGGGTACATGGACGGCTTGATGCGGCTGCCTGAGCCTTTGGGGCACGGAGACATTTACCGCGGAATGGAAATAGGAATCCCATCCCACGACGAGCTGGGGCTCCAGTTAGTGGATGTGTTCGCTGGGGAATTTCGCGACTTCTTCCGAAACAATGGCGAAGCGCTTACCGAGGGAGCGACCTCCATGCTAATTACAACAATGTCCGACGAGCCGCTACAGCAGTTCCAAGATGTTGGGGATAGACATTTCAAGAGTGGCGTACTCACACCAATGTCGGCTGGGCTATTGCACAAATTGAAGCGCAGGAACACGAGGCACATTCTTTCGTACTTCTATCCCGTCCTGGCTGCAGGCAATCTGACATGCGTGACCCTCAACGGCCAAGAGCGGCTGTTAGAAATACCAACTGGAATGATTTTTGATTTGCTGGACTGAAGGATGTTCGACGCCCACCGGGGTACGGGACTAGTTATCCAATGAACCGTGACAACGCCAGAAGGGACGCGGGTCTGGAAACGACTATGCCCGAACGCTCCCCGAAACTAGTCAACGTATTCCTCGTCGGAATCCTTTTTCGGAACAAAAGTTCGAGTCTTGGGGTCATAGGTGCGAAAGACGCCAGTTCGTCGCGGAATATCGACGTCATCCAAGTAGAGAATAATCCCGAACAAGTAGAGAAATCTTGCCGGTTCGGTTTGATACCCCTCGTGGAAGTTGGCCCATTGCAGGTCGTTGGTCATTCCAACAGAAAGGTCCATTTCGACTGGCATCTCTTGTCCCGGAGCCAATGTGAAAGGTGCGATCAGCCCGCTCTGCCCCTCACGAAGGTCTTCTATTCGAGAGGACGTTGCAGAAGACTGCATTACGATGCTCCCACTGATGACGCGTGCCCTCGATCCACCAGCGTTGATGATATTAAGGCGAACTTTACCGATAGCAGGCTCTCCGAGTTCGGCTATGTTGAAATCCAACGCTCTTGCGCCTCGCACGATGATCTTCGGTCGATATTGCAAAATCAAAGTCTTGGTCTCTATTTCCCACGATTTCTTCATCTCTTCGAGTTGACTAGTCATCAATCCCGCCTGCTCTCTCATGGCCTTCCACTGAAGTCGCATATAGCCGCGCTGCCGCTTCATTTCGCGCGCTTGCCGAGTCATGATTCCAGCTTGCACCTCGATGGCCTTCAAACTTCTATAGGCGAAAAGGGCGGCAATACTACCAGCCAAGAAAATCAATCCTGTGAAGACGACATAGACTTTGCTCCACTGATCCGTGTTTACCGTCACAGTGGGCAATTTGCTGATAGTTACGTGATGCTCCGCTCCAGCAACTGCGTCGCGCTGTTGGACTGGCGGGCTCGCTTAAATGGCTGTCAAGAGTGCAAGCAGAAAGAGCAGTTTCATAGCGGCAGAATTGTAACCAAAAACTCCGATTCCGGGAGTAAGCTTGAGTCGTGCCGGGCCGGTGTAGAAGCACCGAGCCCGACACTGACCACAGCATCCTGTATGAGAGGAAACGTGGCTCCCACCATTATCGCCGTTCCGGTGATCGCCGCAAATTCTCCGTCAAGGTTCGCTGTGTTCAATTGGGGCAAAGGAGAAAACACGCAATGGAGAACCAAGAGAAGAGAGCACGCGGCAGTGGAAGCATCTACCAGAACGGCTCTAGCGTCTGGTGGGTGAAATTCTATGTGCGCGGCATCGCACGGAGAGAGAGCAGCCATTCGACCGACCGCAAGGCCGCAGAAAAGTTGCTCAAGCGAAGGCTCGCCGAAGTCGAAACAAAAATCTACATCCCACGAACGAACGTAAAAGTTGACGAACTGATCGCTGATCTGTTCGCTGAATACCGACAGCAAGGCCGCAAGAGCATCAAGACGGCAGAGTGGCGCTGGAAAAAGCATCTGGAGCCGTTCTTTCACAAACTGCCCGCCGATGATCTCAGTACAGATTTGGTGCAACGCTACTGCGCGAAGCGGGAAGCGGAGAAGGCGAGCGGCGCGTCAATCAACCGGGAACTGGCCTTTCTCAAGCGGGCTTTTCATCTCGCGATGAGACGCACACCGGCGAAAGTCAGAGCGTGTCCCGAAATGCCAATGTACAAGGAAAGCGCAGCGCGCACAGGCTTTCTCGAAGATGCGCAGTACAGGCCCTTGGCAACGGAGTGCAGCAAGGTCGGGCTTTGGCTTCGCGCCCTGCTGACGACGGCTTACAGTTTCACCTTCCGCAAAGGCGAATTACTCTCGCTGCGCGTCAAGCAGATCGACTTGGCGAACGGCACGATTCGGCTGGAAGCGGGAACGACAAAGAACGGCGAAGGCCGCGTGATCGTGGTGACGCGCGAAGTCGCAACACTGCTGACCGCTTGCATCATCGGCAAGCAGCCGGATGACTTCGTGTTCACGCGACCGGACAAGAAACGGAAAGACGGCACCTTGGTGAAAGGCAAACCTGTCAATGGATTCCGAAAAATCTGGGACAAGGTTTGCACCAATGCTGGCGTTCCGGGTCTGCTGTTTCACGATCTGCGACGGAGCGGCGTCCGCAACCTTCGCAGGCTTGGCGTTCAAGAGAGCGTGGCCATGCGGATCAGCGGGCACAAGACGCGGGCTGTTTTCGAGCGCTACAACATCGTTGACGGAGCCGACCTCGCCGACGCTGCCAGCAGACTCGACACGAAGCAAAACGCTGTGGCAGTGGGGCTTAATGAAGGCTTTGGGCACGATTGCTGCAAATTGCACCAAAACTGCGGCAGTCGCGCAGATGAACCTCGACGCTGTTGTTTTGCCTAACTAGTTTTCTCGTGAATGGGTTGGGTTTATAATGCTCTATCTGCGGTGGGAGTAGCTCAATCGGTAGAGCATCGGACTGTGGCTCCGACGGTTGCGGGTTCAATTCCCGTCTCCCACCCCAAAAAACCCTCCGCAACACTGCAATAACTGCGTCTCGCAAGTCCCCAGCAGGGTCGGAGAGCCCTGACACCACGGTCGTCATTCTGCGGTCCGACGATTCTACTGTCCGATGGAGCCATTCCTATGCACTCGCATGCCTTGATGAAAATTGTGATGCACCATGCTCTGGCCGAGCAGAAAAAAGAGAATCGCCAGAACCATCGCGAACAAAAGTTTTCCAATTCCGAAGGATGGCGTCGACCGCCGCCGCCGTTCGGTCATACTCAAATAAGTTGTCATAGAAGAATTCCTCCGCTCATTGCTGCTTCTGGTCATCTGACGCGCAGAAGTAGTCCGCTTCCCGCTCGCACGTCAATATTCTTCTTCTCCGTAGCGAGCGTAATCTGTCCAATCGGATCGCTCCGCCCCGCGTGTGCAATCGTTAGATCGGCGAAGCCGTAGGTTCCGCAAGCATCGGCGGAGAAAATCCATAGCGCTTGCAGACGATCGCCGCCCAAGCTTCCTCGGCATGGAGTGCCCGGCTTCGAGGCAACCTGAACGAGCACGCCGTTGGTCGTTGGCGTCCCCACCACTTGCAAACCTTTGGCCACCGGACCACCACCCCGGTAAACAACATTTCCTCCAACTTGCACCGTGGTCCAAGCGTCTTCCGGAGTTCCTCGGTCGGGGCCAGTCTTCGGAATCTGCGCGTCCTCCACATCCATCATCGACGCCAGCGCCCTCAGGTTCGTGTTTATGGGAATCCGTCGCTTCGAAACTTGCAGTGTGTCGAAGCGCAAAGAGATTCGCGCTCCCCGTCCGTTCCTTGCTTCGGATACGTCAAGCACCCGACCGATCGCCTTCGACCCTGCGCGAATCCTCCCGCCCGACGGCAACGGTACATCCTGCATAACGCGTGCCGTTACAACTTGCCCCGACTTGCTCTTTCTTGAGTGCAGCGAAGTATTCAGTTGCAGTGGCAATATCGTTCGGGGCGGAATCGCATTCTGCCCGAACGATTCTGTAGCCATAGCCAACAGAATGGCCATGAAAACAATGCCAACCGCAAGCTTCATCTTGCTGGATTCGAACAAAAAGTCCGGCCCGACTTCTACCGTCTTTTTCGTTTTCACAACTCCTTCCTCCTATGCTAGGTGTCGCCGGCATCACGTAGTTGCCTCCACCGGTCTTAGAGTCATGTCGAGCTTACCGACCGTGTCCTCCACCACCGCCACCGTGGAATCCGCCACCACCGCCATGGAATCCACCACCGCCTTGGAACCCGCCGCGTCCGAATCCTCCGACGCCGCGAGCGCCAGCCATACTAGGCCCGGAATGAAAGCCGCGGCCCTCCGAACCCGGACCGCGATAGATGCCATGGTCGTAGCTCTTGCTCGCGACGTAGGGGGAATGCGATTCCCAATCGCGGTAATTGCCGAAATCATGGAAGTAACGTCCACCGCCCCAGCCGTATCCAAAGAAGGGCGCGTCAAACACCCACCAGGGAGAATAAAATCCCCAGCCAAACGGGCTATACCATATGCCATCTCCCGGCACAAAAGTGTAGGCGTCAAACCACGGGTCCCAATCCCAGCCAGCCCAACCCCAAGGCCCGCCCCAACCGGCCGAGGTGTACATGCCGGCCGCGTCCACATTAGCCTCCGCCAAATAGGCAGAGCGCAGACTGCTCCAGCGATAGAGGTCATTTTCTTCATACGACTTCTTGTCGAACTTGCTCTGTTTCGGTGTTCCATTTTCCGCGAGGCTCATCTCGTGCCCCGCTTTCACGCTGACATTCTTGCCGTCCTCGTCGACCGACGCCTTGCCATCAAACACTCGTAACTGATTTTGCTTCACGTCGAAGTCGTACAAGCCGGTCTTCAGCAACCTCGTTGTGGTGCCGTTTACGCTGACGGCAATGTCGTTCTCCGGATGAATCTCCGCCACCTCGATCATCGCGTGCCCCTTGTCGACCGCGACCTCCGTATTCGTAAGGCTTGGCGAAATCATTCGCACGGAAGTGTTGTCGCCAAGACGCAAGAACACTCCCGGTGTTAGCAGAATTTCAGCCTTACCCTTTTCCGTCGTTAACGGTTGACCGGCCTGTAGTTCAGCCGATCCAATAGATTTTGCGTCGACGGCCGACGTGCCCGCTGTCGTGTTCATCGACACCTGGCCTTCAACGTAGTTCAGCGATCCTGGTACCGCTTGATCCGCGCTCGGAGCGCTTGCCCAAGCCGGCAGCGATAAAAGTACGCCCAGAATCATACTGGCGATTGGTTTCAACTTAGTGATCGCCATTGTCATACCCTCCAATCTTTTACTGCTTCCGTGAGTATCGCGAGATACTCGCGCGATTAAGTTGCTTGCTACATCTCGTCTTAAATCTCTTATAGCGCGTGCGTTTCATAGCTCCGTATCTCCCAAAATCCCATCTACATTTCGCAAATAGGCGTCCAAGAACCGCAGCATGTGTGTGGTCTGCTTGCCCACTCCCGCAAACAGCAAGACGGGGATCTCCGGACGTATTGCTTTCAGTTTGGAACGCAATGTGCCGCCGGTTACATCCGACAAGTTATCTTCCAGCAGCACTCCATCGATAGATTGTTTTGTCAGAAGGTGAATGGCCTGCCCTTCGTTGCGCGCAGGCATTACTTCGTAACCGATCCCTTCGAGGGCACAAGTTAGGATCGCCATGTACTCGGGATGGTCCTCCACGCATAAGATTTTCATTGCGCACATTTCTTTCTCCCGTATCGCTGTGTTAAAGACCGGTGCGACGCCCTAGGCACGATGGGTGCCGCGGCCGCACCAAACCCGTAAGCGGCCGTGGGTCCGCTACCTCGAAACCTAGGAATTATTTCCTGGCTGCTTACGCCGGGAGGTTAGCCAACAGGAGGGGGGCGATTGTAGTGGAAACCTATGCCGTAAAGAGTCGAGTAAAACGGTCGTGAGGGTGTTGCAAGAACCAATTCGGCGCTGGCGGGAAAGAGCAGATGTACTGCGGCAGGAGCGAACCACTTCGCCCCGCTGTCAACAAAACGCGGCCGCTGATCATGGTGAGAATCCGCACTGATCGAAGAGTAATCGCGCGCGAAGGTGAAATGCGGCGCTACGCTTCTGGCCGCCAGCACCGCAACCAGCGCAGTGCATGCCAGCGCTACCCGAATCCAAGCCCTTCGATAACCCTGGCGCCGAAACTGCGGGTCGGACGGCATATAACTTACTCTACTAATAGGATGATGGAAGAGCGATATTGGTTACGTAATTTTCAGGAAGTTTGCTTCTCAGCAGGGCGGCCTGAGTCAGAGGTCAATGCCGCAAGCGGATAGGAATTCAAAGGATTCAATTTCAATTAAGGACAATTAGCGGCGCTAGGTCGGCGCTCCGCCCAGTTGCCCGCGCGCCGACTTCTTCTTTTTCCTTGGTTGCGTAATGCGAGTCAACGTAGTCGTCGAGAATTTTGATGAACTCGGTGACAATCTTGTCACCCTTCAGCGTGGTGAACAATCGTCCATCAACATACACCGGAGCCTTCGGCTCCTCAAAAGTTCCAGGCAAGGAAATGCCAAGGCTCGCGTGCTTCGATTCGCCGGGTCCGTTGACCACGCATCCCATCACGGCGACTTTCATCTCTTCAACGCCAGTGTGGGTCTGTTTCCAGACCGGCATCTGCTCGCGCAAGTAAGTTTGAATCTGCTCCGCCATCTCCTGGAAAAATGTGCTTGTAGTGCGCCCGCATCCAGGGCAAGCCGTAACTTGCGGAGTAAAGCTGCGAATGCCAAGCGACTGCAAGATCTGCTGCGCCACCCGGACTTCTTCCGTGCGATCTCCGCCAGGCGCAGGCGTGAGCGAAACGCGAATCGTGTCGCCGATCCCTTCCTGCAATAGCACCGCCATCGCCGCGCTCGAAGCCACAATTCCCTTCGCGCCCATCCCCGCTTCGGTCAATCCCAGATGCAAGGGATATTCGCAGCGCGAAGCAAGAATGCGGTACACGTCAATCAGATCCTGCACGCCGCTGACTTTCGCGCTAAGAATAATCTGATCCGGACGCAACCCATGCCGCTCCGCCAGTTCTGCCGAGGTGAGCGCGCTCACCACAATCGCTTCCATCGTCACCTCGCGGGCATCTTTGGGTTCGGGAAGCAGCGAGTTCTCGTCCATCATTTTGGTCAGCAACGCTTGATCGAGCGAACCCCAGTTCACCCCAATGCGCACCGGCTTCTGATACTTCACCGCAACCTCAATCATGGTGCGGAAATTGTCATCGCCCTTGCGCCCTATGCTGGAATTCCCAGGATTGATGCGGTATTTGGCCAGCCCCTCAGCGCAGCCCGGATATTTCGTCAGCAACTGATGCCCGTTGTAATGGAAGTCGCCGACAATCGGCACGCGCACACCCTGCTTCTCCAGCCCTTCGACAATGTGAGGGATAGCCCGAGCCGCGTCATCATTATTTACAGTAACGCGCACTACTTCGCTGCCCGCCCGCGCCAGCGCCGCAACCTGCTTAATCGTCCCAGCAATATCCGCCGTGTCGGTATTTGTCATGGACTGCACCATAACCGGTGCATCACTGCCCACGCGTGCCCCGCCAATCGACGCAGTGACTGTTTTTCTACGTTTAATCTCAGCCATGTTTACGCTCTATTTTAAACCAGGTAGGAGAAAAGAGCGAGATCGCCACTCCTTCTCACTCCTTCTCACTCATTCTCACTCATTCTCAGTAACCCTTGGATGGAGAGTTGGTATAAGAGTAAAATGCCGCGATCTTGGAAATCGCTTCTATTACGAAGGAGCAATCCTTTGCCTGAACGCGCAGCGCGGCTCCCCTTGTATTTTCTGGTTCTCGTCAGCATCGTCACAGCCTGCCTATGCGCCCCCTCGCACAGCCAGAACATCCCTCCTCCCATCCTGCTAGGAACGTCCTGGTATCCCGAACAGTGGCCGGAAACCCAATGGGAGTCCGATCTCAACCTGATGGAAAAAGCCGGAGTTCACGTGGTTCGCGTCGGCGAATTTGCCTGGAGCCGCATGGAACCAAGCGAAGGCCATTACGACTTGGACTGGCTGGAGCGCGCCGTGGCCGCCGCGGGCAAGCACAGCATCTACACCGTCGTGGGGACTCCGACCGCCGCACCGCCAGCCTGGCTGACGCAGAAATACCCGCAAACTCTGCGTGTCGATGCCGAGGGCCATCGCGCCGAACACGGCAACCGCCAGCAGTTCAACTGGGCGAATCCCCAGTATCGTGAACTGGCGCGCAAAATTGCCGAGCAGATGGCCAAGCGTTTCGGCCACAATGCGCTCGTCCTCGGATGGCAGATCGACAACGAATACGCCGAGGTGTCTTTCGATCCCGAAACGCGAACGCAGTTTCAGCGATGGTTAAAGGCGCGCTATGGAACGCTGGACAATTTGAATGCCCGTTGGACGACCGCCTACTGGAGTCAGACCTATTCCAGCTGGGATCAGATTCCGATCGAGACCGATTACGGCAATCCCGGACTTCTGCTAAGCTTTCGGCGTTTTGTCAGCGATACCTGGCGCTCGTATCAGAAAAACCAACTCGACGTGATCCGCGCCAACGCCGATTCCAAACAGTTCATCATCACCAACATGATGGGATGGTTCGACGGCTACGACCACTACACCGTGGCCCAGGATCTCGATCTCGCAGCATGGGACGACTATGTTGGCCAGGGGCATTTGGATCCCGTGCGCAACGGCGCCGCACACGATCTAACGCGCGGCTTCAAGCGAAAGAATTTTTGGGTGATGGAAACGCAGCCCGGCTTCGTGAACTGGGCTCCGATCAACAACTCGCTCGACAAAGGCGAAGTGCGGGCCATGGCCTGGCATGATATTGGCCACGGAGCCGACACCGTTAGTTATTGGCAGTGGAGAAGCGCACTCAACGGCCAGGAGGAATATCACGGAACCTTAGTCGGAGCCGATGGCACGCCGGTTCCCCTCTATGCGGAGGTGCAGCAGTTAGGCCAGGAGTTTGCTCGCGCCGGTTCTGCGCTGGCAGATACATCGCCTCGTTCCGACGTAGCGATTCTGCATTCCTACGACAGCCGCTGGGCGATTCAGTTGCAGAAGCACAACCAGAATTACGATCCGGTCGAGGAGCTCCTCAGCTACTACAAACCGCTACGCGAGATTTCGCAGTCGATCGACATCCTGCCCCCCACCGCGCGCCTTGAGAACTACAAGCTTGTAGTCGCACCGGGATTGAATGTCCTCTCCGACGCGATAGCAAACAATCTCATCGAATATGTCCGGCAGGGTGGTCACCTCGTGCTCGGCCAGCGCTCAGGAATGAAAGATGACGACAACGGACTCCAGCCGGCTCGTCAGCCGGGGCCCCTGGCCGAATTGCTGGGAGGCCGCGTGGAACAGTATTACGCGCTGATTGATCCGATTCCAGTTGAAGGAACGTTCGGCGCGCCGCGAGGAAATGCCGCGCAAGAAAAACCGTGGCAGTGCAAACTGTGGGCGGAACTCCTGAGCGCGCAAGCCGACGACGTTGAAGTGTTGGCACGCTACGGCAAAAGCAACGGCTGGCTCGACGGACAACCTGCCGCCATCACCCGTCGACTGGGCAAGGGAAGAATCACGTACATCGGAGCCTGGTTCGATGACGCCGGCATGGCGGCCGCCGCTAAGTGGATGTCAGAAACGAGCGGCATAAAACCCGCTTTGGGGCCGGTTCCAGGTGGCATCGAGGTCTATCCCCGATATGGGAAAAAGGATGGGAAAAACGAAATTGTGTATGTGCTGGTCAGCTTTGCGAAAGGCGAGGAGACTATAACCCTCCCCGCTCCCATGGAAGATGTTTTAGCAGGAGGAACGAAACGATCGGTCAGGCTACCGCGCTTCGGCGTGGCGGTGTTGTCAGCCACTGAGTGATTTGCGAGCGAGTTCACTACCACGCTAGCTGAGCTCCGAAAGATTCGTCGTGGTTTTCCTTCTTGGGCGGCAGCGGTTTACCGCTGCGATTACAGAATTCCCTGAGTTCCGGCTTTAGCCGCCGAGCGAAAACTGCGGCGTGCCCAACGAGGTTGCGCAAGCCAACCCCGCAACCGCTACGGCATTCGCGTCAGGCCCGGCAGCGTCTTCACCAGGTCGTTATAAATCACCATCACCGCGAAGAGCACGAGAAAAACAAACGCCGCCTGGTAGATGCGCTCCTTGATCGGCAGACTGATTTCCTTCTGCATCAGGGTCTCAATAAAGAGAAGCAGAATCACGCCGCCGTCGAGTATAGGAATGGGCAGCAGGTTCATGATGCCAAGGTTCAAGCTGATAGCGGCAGTGATCAAAAGTAGCGGAGTCCAGCCCTGCTCGCGGGCCGCCGCTCCCACAGCGCTGCCAATTCCAATCGGCCCATCCACCTGGCGCATCGATACTTTGTGCTCCACCATCTTTCGCAACAATTCGAGAATCAGCAGAGAACTGCGCTTGTTATCCGAGAGCGACCGCCTCAAAGCATCCGGGAAGTTAAGCTTCACCACTTTCATCGGATTGCTCGCAATGCCGATCCGGTAAGCCGGATCCTGCCCTCCGCCTCCCTGGTCGAACGTAGGCTTCACCGTGAAGGCCAGCCTCTGGCCGTTTCTGAGAACGACAATCTCGAGCGGCTGATCTTTGGTGCGCTTCAACATCTGGATGAGCGCCTGCACCGCCGGAATCTCCTGCCCGTTGGCGGTAAGAATCTGGTCTCCAACTTTGAGTCCTGCCTTTTCGGCGGGCATCCCCTGCTCAACCGTCGTCAAAACTACGCTCGATTCCTGCGGTACCCACCCCATCGCTCCGTATTGATTCGGCCCAACCGGTTCCGGTGTCAGCGCCTCATCCATCACCTTGCCATTGCGCTCAATGCCAAAATTCAAGGGCTGATTCGGGCTCAGCGCGCACTTCACTTCCATCTGCTCCCATGTGGGATTGCTGATGTCATCGACCCGCACAATCTTGTCGCCCCGCTGAATGCCAGCTCTTTCCGCAGGAGTGTCAGCATTTACCCATCCGACCACCGCAGGCTCATCGAGCACGGCCGGATATTCGTAGCGCACCATATAAACGGCGGTAAGGAGCGCGATCGCCAGCATGATGTTCATGGCCGGGCCAGCCAGCGCAATCACAAAGCGCTGCCAGCGCGGGTGCGACAGAAACTCGCCCGGATCGCCCGTGCGGTCATCCATCGGGTTCTCGCCCGACATCTTCACATAGCCGCCCAGCGGCAAAATATTAATGCGGTAATCGGTTTCGCCATGCCGGAAGCCCAGCAACCGCTTGCCGAAGCCGATGGCGAACTGTTCCACCCGCACCCCGAAATACTTGGCTGCGGCAAAGTGGCCGAATTCATGAATCAGGATCATGAATCCGAGCACAATTCCCATGACAAAAATCGTATGAAGAATGGACAAAAGCTGCGCCATATTAATTTAGAGTACTCCCAATTTCCGATTATGAAATAGCCCTGATGGGCAATCCCTTTCGACTCTGCTTCTGGACCATTTCTCTTGCTAAAAGGCGGGCTTCTGCGTCCAAAATCAGCACTTGTTGTATAGATTCCAAATGCCGCGCTGGCGTTGCAGCCATCACTTCTTCGATAATTCGCGGAATCTCCTCAAACCCAATCTGCTCTTCCAAAAACGCCGCCACCGTGACCTCATCCGCCGCGTTCAGAGCGATCGTCTTCGCGCCGCCTGCCCCGGCCGCCTCATACGCTAACCGCAGGCAAGGAAATTTAGCCATATCCGGCGGGCAGAAATCCAGATGCCGTAGGTCATGAATTGAGAAACGCAAATCCGAGGCAATCCGTTCCGGATATGTCAGGGCATACAAAATTGGCAGACGCATATCCGTCACCGAAATCTGTGCAAGTATGCTGCCATCCACGAATTCGACCAGTGAATGGATCGTAGATTGTGGATGCACAATGACTTGTACCCGCTCGGGCGCTACCTGAAACAGCCGGCACGCCTCAATCACCTCGAACCCCTTATTCATCAACGTTGCCGAGTCAATGGTGATCCTTTTTCCCATCTTCCAGGTAGGATGATTGAGCGCCTGCTCCACCGTAATGGAGGCAAATTCCGCCTTTGGCGTTTCCAAAAAGGGACCGCCCGAAGCGGTCAGCCAGATCCGCTCCACCTCTTCCATCCGCCCGCCCCGCAGGCATTGATGAACCGCGTTATGCTCGCTATCAATCGGCAGCAGCGGCTTGCCCTGCCGCCGAGCTTCGGCCGTGATCAACCCCCCCGCGACGACCAGACACTCCTTATTCGCCAGCCCAACCGTCTTCCCCGCGCGCACTGCTTCATAAGTCGCTTCCAGCCCAGAGACGCCCACAATCGCGCTCACGACAAAGTCCACATCGGGATGAGTAGCTACCCAAACCGTGCCCGCCGCCCCATCCGTCACTTCGATGTCACTTAGTCCAGCCCCGCGCAGCCGACCGCGCACCTCCGCCGCATCCTCTTCCTTAGCCAGTGACACCACCCGCGGCTTCCAGCGCACAGCCTGCTCGAACGCCAGCGCGGTATTGCTCCCGGCGGCCAGCGTCGCCACTTCAAAGCGGTCAGGATAGCTCTCGACCACACTCAAAGTGCTGCGCCCGATCGAGCCGGTCGAGCCTAAAATGGCGATGCGTTTCATGCGGAAAGACTTCTTCTATTGTACGGGATGAGGTGCACTTCGAAGCGCAACTTCACCCTGGCTCACCAAGCGCCTAGGGCGAGCGTCCAACCCCCAGGCCCATCGGAACAAAGCGTAAAATCTTCCCGTATTAACAGTCGGAGGCAGCATGCAACTCCTAGACAATGTCCGCTACGCGATCCGGCAATTCGCACATGCTCCCGGCTTCACCACCACGGCCGTCCTGACGCTGGCCCTCGGCATCGGAGCGACCACCGCCATCTTCACCCTGGTCCACGCCGTACTGCTCAAATCCTTGCCGGTCACCAATCCGAGCGAACTGATTCGCGTCGGCGACCTCGTCGACTGCTGTGTCAGCAGTGGAGTGCAAGATGATTGGACCCTCTTCTCTTATGAGCAATACAAACGGTTTCGCGACCAAACCCGCGGATTCGGCGAACTTGCCGCCTTCCAGTCGGGCCGCGCCCTGATCGGCGTCCGGCGCGCCAGCAGCAACCAGGCCGCCGAGTCGCTCAAGGCCCAGTACGTATCGGGAAACTACTTCTCTATGTTCGGCGTCAGCGCCTATGCCGGTCGCGCCTTTACTCCAGACGACGACCGCAGAGGAGCCGAGCCGGTCGCGATGATGAGTTATGCGACCTGGCAGGAGAAATACGGCCACGATCCCTCGGTAATCGGCGCCGCCTTCACCTTCAACGGATTGCCCTTCACCGTCATCGGCATCGCCCCGCCAGGATTCTACGGCGATCGCCTCGACAACGCTCCCGCTTTCTGGGTTCCGCTTAACGACGAAGTCATGACCGACGGCCCGCAAAATCTGCTGCAGTTTTCACAGACGAATTGGCTCGACCTGATCGGTCGCCTCTCGCCCGGAGCCGATCCAAAGACGATCGAAGCCCAGATGCAGCTGGAACTCAAACAGTTCCTTCTCGGGCCGGATGCCAAGTTGCCACCCGGCGAAGTCAACCTGGTTCCGAAACAAACTCTGCACCTCTCCCCCGGCGGAGCAGGAGTGCAGTCGATGCGCGACGAGTATGAGTCCGGATTGCATCTGCTCCTCTGGGTTTCCGGCTTCGTCTTGTTGATCGCCTGCGCCAACGTCGCGAACCTGATGCTGGTCCGAGCCGCTAGCCGTCGCCAGCACGTCTCCGTCCAAGCCGCTCTCGGAGCATCGCGCTCCCGTCAAATCTCGCAAGTGCTCACCGAGAGCACGGTGCTAGCCCTGCTCGGCGGAGTCGTCGGCATAGGCTTCGCATTTGCCTGCACGCGCCTCATCTTGCGTCTCGCATTTCAAAACGACTATGTGCCCATCAATCCGACCCCCTCGTGGCCGGTCCTGGCTTTCACCTTCGTACTCTGCCTCCTGACAGGCATCCTCTTCGGTGTCGCGCCTGCATGGATGACTGCCCACGCCGATCCCGCCGACGCTCTGCGCGGAGCCCACCGCTCGACCGCTCACGCCGCCGGCTGGACGCAGAAGACCCTGGTCATCGCCCAGGCCGCGTTGTCGCTCGTTCTCTTGTGTACCGCCGGATTGCTCACCGAAAGCTTGCGCAACATGCACCAGCAGAACTTCGGCTTCCAGTTGTCCAACCGCTACATCCTGCACTTCGATCCGCGAATGGCCGGATATAACGTAGAGCAACTGCCCGCCTTGTATCGCCAGCTCCGCGACAACCTGGTTGCGATTCCCGGCGTAAGCCGCGTCAGCTTCGCGCTCTACACTCCCTTAGAGGGAGACAACTGGAGCGAGAACACGTTTATCGAAGGGCAGGCTCCGCCTGCACCCGGAAGTAGTCAGAACGAATCCTCCTGGCTGCGCGTTAGCGACGGCTACTTCGAAACCATCGGCACCAAGATTCTCAAAGGCCGCGCAATCACCGAACAGGACACGGCCACCACTCGCAACGTCGCCGTCGTAAACCAGACCTTCGCGAAGCAGTTTTTCAAAGATGAAGATCCCATCGGAAAACACTTCGGAGATCTCGACCGGAAGTACGCGGGAAACTTTGAAATCGTTGGCGTCACCGAGGATACGGAATATCGCAATCCAACCAGAAAAATTCCGCCAACCTTTTTTCTCCCCGCCGCGCAGCGAGTCGAGTACGATACCATACGCTTTAAGGCCTTCGAAGACAGCTCTCACTATTTAAACGCCGTCGTCTTGCTGACGCAGGGCGCCGTGCCCGGACTAGAGCCACAGGTTCGCAGCGCCCTAGCCCAGGTGAATCCAAACCTCGCCGTGGTCGATTTCATGACCTTTGCCGCCCAGGTGGACGGTAGCTTGTCCCAGCACGCCATGCTCGCAAAACTAACCTCGCTGTTCGGATTGCTGGCGCTCGCCCTAGCCTCCGTCGGCCTGTACGGCGTAACGGCCTATTCCGTAGAACGCCGCACCAGCGAAATCGGCATTCGCATGGCCCTGGGTGCCGATCGCTTCAACGTTCTCAAATTAGTGCTAAGGGGCGCGTTTCTACAGGTTGGAATCGGATTAGCTATCGGCGTTCCCGCGACCATTCTGGCGGGTTACGCCATGACCAAACAGCTATTTGGAGTGAAGCCCTTCGCGCCCCATATTTTGTTAATCACGATTTTTGTATTGAGCCTGGCGGCCCTGGTAGCAACCCTGCTCCCCGCGCGCAAAGCAGCAACTCTAGAACCAACCAGCGCCCTGCGAACCGAGTGAGAGACAAACGGAGCCACAGAAACAAGACCGTTCAAGCGAAAAGCAAGTAGCGAACAGTGACTAACAACCAGCCGTATTCCCCCGCGCCTGCTCGGCTCCAACCGGCCAGCAAGCGCTCCCAAACGCAACCGCATACACCGCCGCGATCACCCCAAATCCCGCCGTCAAACTGACCCGCGACGCAACCCATCCCACCGCCAATCCCAGCGTCAGCTGCAAGAACGTCCCAAAGAAATAAAAAGTGTTCTGCACTCGACCCATGAAGTGCGGCGGGACCTGCTCCATCAAGCTGGTATTCATAGCCACTCCGCTAACCCCGCGCGCCGATCCCATCAACGCAAAGAGCATGACCGCCAACGCCAGCCACGGCGCAAATGGCGCGAGCGCCATAGTGAGAGTCAGCAGCAGCATCGAGAGCGCAATCGACCAGCGCGCCCCCACCCGCGCAATCAGGGCCGGAGTATACATCACGCTAAGAAACGCGCCCACGCCCCACCCGCCATTCAACCATCCATACCCCGTCGCGCCCGCATGAAACGTGCGATCGCTCAGCGGAGCCGTCACCACCACACCCGTCATCATCGCGCCCAAGAATAAAGCCCAGCTCGTTCCCAGAAAAACCACGCTACGATGCCCGCGCAAAAATGCCAGCCCTTCCCGCATCTCGCGCACAAATCGCGCCGCCGCCGTCTCCGCCGCCTGCAAATCATGCCGCAACTCACCCGCCCGCGGCACCACATGCCTCCCCTGCCGCACCGCGAAGTAACAAGCAAACGACACAACGTAAGTGCTCACATCGATCAGCAGTACTCCGCCGAGCCCTATATGTTCGTAGACAAATCCAACAATCGCCCCGGCAATCAGCCATCCACCCTGTATCCCCGCCAGCAGAAACGTATTCGACTGCACGAACCCGCCCTCCGGCGTCAACTCCTGAATCAACGCCGTGATCGTCGGCCAGAACATCCAGAACCCCGCCGCCACCAGCGTGTTCATCAGGTACAGCTCCCACACCTGCACGCGATGCAGAAACGCCAGCACCGTCACCGCGAGAATCACAACCGCCCGTGAAGCATCCAGCCACATCACCAGCCGCCGCCGGTCCTCGCGATCAATAATGACCCCAGTAAACGGCAACATCAGCATCGCCGGAATCGTCTGCAGCGCCGCAAACGTTCCCAACGCCATCTCCGAATGTGTCCGCTGCAGAATCGTCCAAGCCACCGCAGCCGAATTCATCCCACTGCCCAGCATGGAAATCACATTAGCCGCAAATACAAATCGCAGCGACCGCCTCTGCAAAATCGACCGCATCCCTCGAATCTAACACGCAGTGTGGAGCGGACACTCCTGTCCGTTGCCGAGCGAGCCCACCCCGAGCGCGTCCCGCCGCCTTGTAAAACACTGAGGATTTGTCATGCTGAGCGAAGCGAAGCACCTGCGGTACGCCCGCAGAGGTTGGAGACAGCAGCAGGGATTGAACCGTGCTGCTGTGCAGCGAATCGCCGGAATTGCTCTGGAACGTCTCCGTATACTAACGTTGTACTTCCTGTTTGCTCCAGGCGATTCCGGAGGCGGGTAGATGGATTTCCACGATCTGGCAGTTGCCGCTCGTGTATTGCGCAAGAGCCCGGTCTTCGCCTTGACGGCGGCGCTGACCATTGCTTTGGGAGTCGGTGCCAGCACTGCCATTTTCAGCGTGACCAACGCTGTGCTTCTACGGCCACTGCCTTACCACCAACCCGACCGCCTGGTGGTTGCGTGCACGGATATGCGCAAGCGCAATGTCCGCGATTTCCCATTCTCGAACGCCAACTTCATCGATCTGCGCGACGGCACCAAGTCCGCCTTCGAAGACATTGCCGGAGTCTTCACTTTTCCGCTTACGCTGCAGCGCGAGGACGGCGCGGCTGAGCAAGCCAATGCTTCGGTCGTAACGGTCAACACATTCCGATTGCTCGGTGGCGGCATCGCCTACGGCCGAGATTTTAATGATGACGATGCGGTCCCGAATCCTGCCGCTCCGCCGCTTGCCGCGCAGCAGGGAGCTCCTCCACCACGGCTGCCGCTGCACGCGATCTTGAGCTATGAATACTTTAAGCACCGGTACGGCGGAGATCCGTCGGTGCTTGGACGCTCGCTGCAGATTGCCGGCCCGCAGGCACCGGGGCTGATCCTCGTCGGCGTTCTCCAGCCGCACTTTCAGCTGTACTTTCCGCCGGACTCTCAAGTAATTTCCGCGCCCGACGTCTGGATTGCGAATCGACTCGGCTATGACGCCGCGAACCGCATGGGTGTTTCGTTACGCGCCATAGGCAGGCTTCGTCCCGGAGTTACGCCGGAGCAGGCGCAGGCCGAGTCGGAAAAGGTGGCCGCTTCGGAGCGCGCCCAGTTTCCGATTCTGGGAACGGCTGACTATCACATCCGGGTTGAGCCGATGCGTCGGCACATGGTCGCCGCGGCCCGTCCGGCAATCCTCGCGCTGATGGGTTCAGTCATCTTTCTCCTGCTGGTTGCGTGTGCAAACGTTGCCAATCTTCTGCTCGTCCGTGCTTCGCTGCGCAATCGCGAGCTGGCGGTCCGCGCTGCGCTCGGAGCCAATCGCTGGAGATTGATGTCGCCGATCATCGCCGAAGCCGTATGGCTTGCCGCCTTGGGAACCCTGGCTGGACTCGGGCTCGCCTGGGCCGGAATCACCGAGCTGCGCTCGCTCGCGCCCGCCGATCTGCCGCGCCTGGATACGATTACCATCGACACATCGGTGCTCGCCTTCACCGCCCTGGCCGGACTCGCAGGGGCGATTCTCTTTGGCATGACCCCGGCGCTGCGCGCCTCCCGTCCGCGTCTTATGAACGTGCTGCGCGGCATCAGTCGCAACACCGGACTCGGCACCGGCAGCGTAATGCGCAGCGCCGTCGTTACCGCGGAGGTCGCGCTCTCGTTTGTTCTGTTGGTTGGCTCGGGGCTGATGTTCCGCAGCTTCCTCGACCTGCAACGGATCGATCCCGGATTTGACTCGCGCAACCTCCTCACCTTTGTCCTCAACGGCAATAACGGCGCCACTACGCCCGAGGCCAACGCAGCCTTCATCCGCCAACTGGAGGAGCGGCTAGGTTCCATCCCGGGAGTAAAGAACGTCACCGGCTCTTTTCCTTTTCCCCTGGCGGGTGGGTACAGTCCAATACGGTGGGGCAAAGAAGAGGCGCTCTCCGATCCGAGCAAGTTTCAGGCAGCCGATTTTCAGATCGTGACGCCAGGATATTTCGAGACCGTGCGCACGCCGCTGATTGCCGGACGGACCTTCACGGATGCCGATAACTCGACCGATCGCCGGCTGATCATGATCGATGACGCTCTCGCCAAGAAGGCTTTTCCTGGAGATTCTGCGGTGGGCAAGCGCATCCTCATTCGGCTTAAGACGCCTGAGCCAGAGCAGATGGAAATTATTGGTGTCGTCGGACACGTGCGGCAAACCTCACTGTCCGTACCTGGACGCGAGCAAATCTATTTCACTGACGGATACGGCGGCCCCGGCGGTGTGAACTCCTGGACGCTGCGCGTTGGCGGAAATCCAGCTCAATTCGAAAGCCAGGTGCGCGCCGCGATTAAGGACGTAAGCCCACAGTTGCTGGTCAGTGGCCTGCAACCTGTGGATCAATTAGTCACACACGCCGAGTCTCAGACCACATTCTCGCTACTCCTGATCGGCGTCTTCGCTGTCGTCGCCGGAGTGCTGGCCGGAGTCGGACTGTATGGAGTGCTTTCGACCGCGGTGCGGCAACGCACACCGGAGATCGGTGTGCGCATGGCCCTCGGCGCCGGGCGGCCCACCATCTTCCGACTGATAGTTGGTGAAGGCCTTCGCTTAAGCGCAATTGGAGTGATCATCGGCATCGTCGCTGCAATCATCCTCACGCGACTGATGACCACCATGCTGGTAGGGGTGAAGCCCACCGATCCGCTGACATTTGTTTCGATGGTTTTGCTCTTTCTAGTCATCGCGACAGCATCCTCATGGATCCCCGCAAACCGCGCCGCTGCGGTTGACCCAAACCAGGCTCTGAGAGAAGAATGAATCCCTTGGCCATGGAGTGCAAGGGGAACTCCCTCCGTAATGGCTGGTGGCCCATTCTAGATTTCGCGTTCTTTGCGAAATTTAGAGTGGGGATTTTGTCCCACAGGAATGCACCAACCGACGGTAGCGAGTCCGTTTGGCTACAATGCAGCCACGCCGCGACCTGCTTCCGTCGCGGCGACACCCAAAGGAATTCAGAAAAATGGAAATCAAGCGACCCGGCTCTCAACCTTCCGCCAAAGGACCATCCGAGTGGTTCACCGGCACCGTGCGCATCGATCCTCTCTTTCAGGCTCCCGATCCTGCCTTCGTTCAAGGCGCCAGCGTAACTTTCGAGCCCGGAGCGCGCACCGCCTGGCACACTCATCCGCTCGGCCAGACTCTCATCATTACCGCAGGTTGCGGCTGGGCCCAGCGCTGGGATGGCCCCATCGAAGAAATTCACCCGGGCGACGTAGTCTGGTTCTCGCCCGGCGAAAAGCACTGGCACGGAGCGACCCCCACCACCGCCATGACCCATATCGCCATTCAAGAAAAGAAGGACGGAAAAGTTGTCGACTGGATGGAACAGGTAAGCGACCAGCAATACCGCGCCGCAAAATAAGTAGAAATAAATAAAGTAGAGACAAATATTATTAAAGGATACGAGGAGGATCGAGCCAGTTCGACCGCTCAGCCGTCCTTCCGATAAAGCAGGTCCCGCATAGCCCGTCGCCGAGCTTCGTCCGCCTCCGCCTGCGCCTTGCGTTCGTCCACATCCATCCCCTTTTTAGTCTTGCCCGCGCTCGACTCAACCTCTTCCGGTTCGCTGCAAGCCGGGCAACGATTGGCAAAGCCCGGCTTACCCGGCTTCAGCTCGAACTCTTCCGAGCACACCACGCACACTCGAATCGGAAACGCCATGCCGCAAATATGATAAACCAATCCTACTTGAGTGCATCAAGCCAGGAAATCAACCCGGGTGCGAAAGGTTTTTCCAGCAATCAGATTTTCTCCGTGTCCGTGGTGAAAAGGAAGTCTGACTCCCTTACTCAAACTCCACCTTCTCAAATCCCAACCCCTGCAACAGGCTGCTGATCGTCGAAGTCGCATTCGCCTGCGCCGTCCGCAAGATACCATCGGCCAAAGCAGCCCCATACAGTTGCCGCTCCGCCTCCTGCCGCACCTGCGTCTCCAGATTCGGATCCGTAGCCACCAGCAGTCCCGTTTGCCTCGAATAAACCCGCGTCTTCTCACTGTCGATCCGCGTACTGAAAACCTGCGCAGCCGGCAGATGCAAACGAACCTCTTTGCCATTCACCTTAACGTCGCCCGGCTTCAGACTCGAGAAATCAATCCCCGCCACCACCTCGCCATGCGCCATCATCAACAGCCGATCGCCCGCCAGAAAATCCGGCAACATAGAATTTTCTTTCGCCCCGGTCACGATCTTGTCCATCGTATAAACCACCGTCTCCAACCGCTGCAACCGCTGAATCCGATCGACTACTGTAGGTTGGCTGACATCGATGCTAAGCGTCCTGCCCGTAACGGCCGACCACATACGGCTCAACGCCGCGCGCCCGGAACTGCGCGACAGCATCGTCCATCCCACCAAGCCAAAAGCCAACACTCCCAGGAAGACGCCGACCGCAAGACCAAGAGCAAGCGCCACCCGGCTAGCAGCACGGGCCCTCGCGGATGATCGACCATCCTGAGAGAAAGAAGAGGAAGCCTGCCGAGAATCAAGATCAGGGGGCATTTCGGAAGGTTACCACCAGAACTGTCAAGAAAAACTCAGAACTGAGAGCTGACAGCTGTCCTCCCTACCTCAACCCCTTAACTACGTACGCCTCCGACAAAACGCGATCGTAGATATACGCGTAGGCCGTCCCGTCACTCGACAGATGAGGCGGCGCAACCGAGCCGCTTTCGCCCACCCCGAAGGTTTTCCACGGCTCCATCTTTCCGGTCTGTATATTGTCGCGATACACCATCACCGACTTTTCAGCGCTGAAGGTCGCGTGCCGCCGAACCGGAGCCACATAGACTGACTGACCGTCCGGCATCCATCCAATGATGCTAAAGCCCGATTCGAGCCCCGGTATGGGATGAAAACCGCCACCGTCGAGCGCCCAAACTCCCCGTTTTCCATCGGGTCCACGCACCGCCACGCTCCGGTCGTCCGGCGAGATCTGCGTGCCGGAGACACCCTCCGGCGTGATGGGCTTGGAATCTCCACTGCTCAGATCAATGAGATAGTCGCGCCCGCCATGTCCGGCTTCGATGCCCGAGGCCAGCAAGCGCTTGCCATCCAGAAAAAATCGAGCCCCGCTGTAGCTCACCGCATCATGCGTTAGCAGCCTGGCTTCGCCTGCTCCCGTTGGCACCAAGTTAAGCGGTCCGCCTTTCGCCGGTTTTGTGATCACCCATTTTCCGTCGGGTGAGATAGCCATGGCGAGGCCTTCGCCAATGCGTGCGGGAGGCGACCCATCTGTATCGCGCAAAAACACTGTGTAGTTCGGTCCGCCACCATCGCCTTCTTCTTCGAAAAGGACTTTCCGGCCGTCACGGCTGATATCGCGTAACCCCGACCACCCAAACCAGCCGAGTTCATGCTCTTCCTTTCCGCCCGGCGCCATGCCCCGGATCCCAAGCCGGGTGTGATTCGTCACCGCCAGTACCGTGCCATTTCGCAAATCCTGCAGCCACATTCCTCCGGGCACGTTCGTGATCGTGCGCAGCTTGCCCGCCAGGGTCACTGCGCGCGGATTCGCGGCTTGGCCCGTGTTGGTGGAGGTAAACCAGATCTCATCGCCTGCTGGTGACCACAGAATCCCCTGCAACGAGGTCCAGCCGGAAGAAAGTTTTCTTTCCGCCTCTTTGCCATCGGTGCCAATCACCGCCAGCGAACCCTCGTCGTCGCCTTCCGGATTCTCATGGTCGGCAAAGGCGATCCACTTGCCGTCCGGAGAAATCTTCGGGTGACTCATCCAGTTGATGCTGTCGATGAGCACCTTGCCAATGGGGTACTCCAGGCGCCAATGATTGTTTTCGGGGACATAACGGACAATCGCCATGCGGTCGGCGTTCGCGGAAAAGTCTGCGTCGCCAACGTTGTCCAGCACCTCGCGCGGCGTTCCTCCGCTCAGCGGAACCCGCGCCAAAGTCCCGCTGCGCGCGTAGCCGCTATGAAACGCCGTATTGAGGCGAATTGCCAGTTCTCCATCCTTGGAGATGGAAAGCAATTCCGCGTCCTTGATCCCCAGTTCGCGCGACCCTGGATCATCCGTGCGCGACATATAAAGCTGGTCGTCGCCGCCATCCCACGCCGCGCTATACACAATGCTGCCGTCGGGCGTAAAGCGCGCGTTCCCAATCGATCCCGTGCGAAACGTAATCTGCTGATACTCCGGCTGCGCAACGCGCGCTCCAGCCTTCCCCGTCCACCATCCCAGCCCATATACCGCGCCCGCAATAATCAGCGCCGCCGCAATCGCAAGCGGAAGCCGACGGCCAGGCTGAATTCTCTGCAAGCCGCTGCCGGCGCTGCCCGCCGCGATTCGAGCCGCGCTCCCCGAAAGGCCCGACAGATGCTCGAGATCAAACGCGATATCGCTCGCCGAATGAAAGCGCGATTCCGGATTTTTCTCCAGGCAATGCTGCACGATGCGCTCCAGCGCCGGAGAAACATTGCGATTCGTCCCGCTCAGCTCCGGAGGATCTTCCTTCAAAATCGAGCTCATCGTATCCGCCGGCGTCGCCCCATGAAACGCCCGCTTCCCCGACAGCATCTCGTGGAGAATCGCCCCAAAACTAAATATGTCCGACCGCGGATCCAGCGTCAGCCCGCGCACCTGCTCCGGCGACATATACCCCGCCGTCCCCATCACCATGCCGGCTTCGGTCGCGCCGTGCGTCACCGTCGCCATCGAAGGGTTCGATCCCGGATCGACCTGAGTAAGCTTCGCCAGGCCAAAGTCCAAAATCTTCAGCCGCCCATCCTTCGTAAGAAATAAATTCTCCGGCTTCAGGTCGCGATGAATAATCCCTTTCTCATGCGCCGCCGCCAGCCCGTGCGCAATCTGCATGGCATAATCCAACGCTTTGCGGGTGGCGATCGATCCGCTGCGCAACCGATCGCGCAAAGTTTCGCCTTCGAGCAACTCAGAGACGACATAAGGCGAGCCGTCGCTCGTCCCAATATCAAACACCGCCAAAATGTTCGGATGATTCAGAGCCGCCGTAGCCAACGCCTCTTGCTCAAATCGCCGCATGCGATCGGCATCCAGCGAAAGCGACTGCGGCAAAACCTTGATCGCCACCTCGCGTCGCAGCCGAGAATCGCGGGCGCGATAAACCTCGCCCATGCCGCCAGCGCCCAAGAGCGAAACAATCTCATACGGCCCAAGCTTCGTGCCAGAGGTCAGATTCATCAGTGGCCGGAATTATAACGTATGAAGTGCAGCCATCGAGGATAGTGGGTCAGTTTGAATTTGTTTTCAAAGCGTCCGGCTTCAGCCGTGCCGTGACTGCCGACCCACTACGAATCGCCGTGTTTGGAAACAATGAGAGTTGCGGGTGAACCGCGATATCACGCTAACCATTACAGGCACACGACTCGATTTGATTTGTGTGTGGCCATCGTCTCATTCCTTTTCTGCTTTAGCTTTCAGTATCAAGGTGCATAACGAGTGAAGACAAGGTCGGTTGCCTTGGCCTTCTCGTGGCAGGGGAAGCAGCTCTTCATAAATGCCGCGTCGCCAGGTTTGCCGTCTGCGAAGTGACCGAACCCCCAGCCTCCGGTTGCGGCGTACTTTTTTGAGTCCTTGACCATGAACTGAATGTTCGTGGGGGCCCCGGGAACGAAAGATTGAACCTGGCCAAAGACTTTGTTGTTTTCGTCTGATGGGACGTTGCGGTAATGCAGAGCAGCGATGATAGTGCCGTCCGGGTACGGCAGCTTCCCGTCCCGGAAAGCCTTGATCGCTACGAAGTTGCCCAAGACGGCACCTAAGCTGTTTAGTTTGCCTGCTTCATGGGCCGAGGAAATCCACCGCCAGTCGCGGTACCCGTGAGGGATTTCGGTAACGAACGGGGCGGGTTCCCCATCCGCGTGTCCTGGTGCAGGAGCAATGAGGGCGGCAAGCCCGGCCATGGTTGCAACTGCAAGCAGGCTGAATGTGAAGTGTTTCATAAGGGTTCCTCCATCCGCCGTTTATACTCAGAACCTCGTTGCTGGGTCAACATCCTCTTTCATAGGATGAGTGTAACCGCGATAGTTACAAATGTAGGCTATAGCGCACCTTCGTTGTTTTCGGCATAGTCCGGGGTATGGCTCTTGTCGTCTTCCTCCGGGGTGTCAATGTTGGCGGACACAGAACGTTTCGCCCAAGCGTCCTCGCGCGACAACTGAGCGGCTATGATGTCCTGAACGTAGGTGCTGCGGGTACCTTTGTTGTTCGTAAACCCGTTGTTCGCACAGCTGGATCCCGAGCAAAATTCCGCACTCAATTGCTTCGCAAGCTGCCGTTCGAAGCGCACATTGTGCTGTGCGATGGCCGCGATTCTTATGCGACTGGAGACGGAGAATCCGTTCGGCTCTCAGCCATCATCCCCGGATGTTGTCCGGTTCGTAAGCATCCTGTCGAAAGCCGGAGGCGTCCGGTCGTTGCCACCCGTCACGTTTCCCTCAGATGGGAACTGGTTGGTGCGCGTGATTGCGTCCGAGGGGCAGTTCGTGTTCGGAATGTATCGTAGTCACATGAAGACAATCGGCTATCTTGGCCAGATCGACAAGCTCTACGGCGTGCCAGCCACGACTCGGAATTGGAACACGATCATCGCGATCTTGCGAATTTTGAAGAGTCTCAGAGGCGGGCGCGGGAATTCTAAATGTTGAGAGTTATCGGCGATACCCTCGCGGAAACTACTTCCGCGTCATGCGCAGCTCGATCATCATCCGTTCCTCCCCTTTATCATCGATCAGGAAATGACGATGGAGGAGAACGCGGCCGTCTTCCTCAAGGTGCGCCCGCGCAACGGTCTTGCGCCCAGGACGGTCGGGGTCGAGGGCCGTGGTCCACAGGACGATATTCTTGCCGTCGAACGTGCCGTCGCTCTGGCGAATCGACATCGTCGTCTGCCGTGAGTCGTACCACACGGTAGTGAAGCGATTTGTCTTGGAATCGAAGCCGGAGATTCCGGTGCCGGTACTCTTCGTTCCGTCAGCATTGAAGAAAGTGAAATCCGACTGCAGAAACTTGCCGTCCTGAATCATATACTGCTTACACGTGGCTTTCGTCACGATCGGCTTTCCATTCATCGGGAAGAACGTCTTGACGACGTCCCAGTCGCCCGCAAATAGCGCGAGCAGCTTCTGACCAGCGCCCGGCGCGTTCGGCGGCTCATATTGATTGTGGGTTTGCTGCGCGAGTGCGGCAGTGGCAATAAGCAACGTCGCGGTAATCCATTTCCTCATGGCTCGCGGATTATATGCGAAGTCCGCAAGCGCTGCACGCCTTGGCGCTCGCCTATCTCCGAGTAGAGCGAAAAGCAGAAAACGAAACTTAGTGCGACTCCGTCGGTCGACTCGCCAATGCCCTCGACCGCCGGCTGTCCCATCCTTGCGCGCACCGCGGAAGATGGGCGTCAGCGGTGCGCGTGATTCTCGTTACTTCTCGCGGTTCCTTCCTGCCATAGTCGGGTTCGGACTCAGCACGATGGCAGATTTTCTGTCTTGGCGTCGCTGTGCTGGTTGCCGTTCTTCTCCTACCGTCCTATGAATCAGTATTGGCGGGACTAGCGGCCGTTGTTATGGTCGCGGTAGTTGTGGCGGGTTTCCTCTTCCGGCTGCGCAAAGACGTGTTTTATTTGCGGTCGCGGCCTCACCGATTTGGACCAATCGACCGTGGCGACTCGCTCTGTCAGGATTCAACCTGCTTCCCAGTCCCTCTAACTGTCGGAAACAGGCAATTCCCCTCAGAACCCACTCCATGAGTGGGCGTCAGCGCCCTAATCCCCCTTTTTAGTCAGGATCAGAAAATAATCCATACCATCCGCCTTCACGAAATCCTGCGAGTCGCGTAGTTCGTATCCCGCTTGGCCGGCTTCGCGAACCACTACATCTTTACTCACGCCGTGATTTTCTCCGTTGCCGTTGCGATCAATGACGCCAATCTTGGCTCCTGGTTTGAGCGATGAGCGAAGGTTCCTCAGCAGCACAACCGGATGCGCTACTTCGTGATAAGTCTTGAGCAGCAGCACGGCGTCGACGCTGTTGGCTGGGAGCTCCGGGTCGTTGGGCTTGCTGAGGATCGTCTTTATGTTCTGGAGTTGCTCTTTCTTCGCGCGCTGGTCAATGTATTGAATAGCCTCCGGGTTGATATCCACCGCATAAACCGTGCCCGAAGCGGTGACGCGGCGCGCGGCGCGCACCGTAAACCAGCCGGATCCTGCCCCGATGTCGGCAACGTTTTTGCCCGGCGCAACGCCAAGCATATCCATGACGCGATTGATCTGTAAGCGCTCATCGCGCCCCCGAGAATCGAAAATCGAGAGATCCCCGGTGTAAGGAGTGCTCGTCTTGCGCTCTGCCGACGGCGTGCTCGAGCCAGACTGGGCTCGAACCGGCGTGGGCACGCACAGACTCGCGAACAAAAGAGCTGCCAACAAAAGACAAGCCAACAAGACCGGGATCGGCCCCATCCATCTGAACGTTCTGCCCAACCCCCGCTGATAGATGAATGTCAGTAGTCGATTTGCTCGTCCGGTTTCAACGCCTCGCAGGCATCTCATATACGTGCTCCGGCCACACCGACCCGTTGGCCCTGTTCGCGTCCAGCACGGGCCGCCGCCTCACGCACCGAAGGGTCTAGCAAATTCCCGCCTACCGAGGCAAACGCTGCTGGCGCCGCTTCGTCGGGATGGACGACATCCACGTGTGCGCCGCTGTGCCTCCCGATCATGCTTCGCTTCAAGGCCAGATTTGAACTCCCATGCTCATAATTGACGAAATCAGATTCTACGCCAACTATCCGATTAAGGGCCGCACAGCGCCGCCCAAGCTCCGCTCAAAACCCGCTCAAACCCCGCTCTTGACAACCCTTTCCGCCGGGCGCATGATTTTTGCCAATTTCCGGCACGGGCTGCCCGCAACGAAGCAGCCCGCCACTACCGTCCGCACCAACGCAAGGAGAATCCCGATGAAACGCTCCGCCTCGGTTCTATTTGCCCACGTTGCATTACTCGGCGCTCTGCTGGCAGCCGCTGCCCAAGCTCAATTCCCCTCGCAGATCCAGCACGTGGTCATCGTCTTCCAGGAGAACCGCACCCCCGACAATCTTTTCCATGGACTCTACGGCCTCAAAGGTTCGAACGGCACCGCCTACGATATCCAGAACTATTGGGTCAACTCCTCCGGCACTCACAAAGCGCTCGCGCCCGTTGGCCTGGCCACGAATTTCGATCTCAGCCACGCCCACAGCGCCTTCGTCTCCGAATCCACCACCCCGAGCACCGCGCTCGTTCCCGGTTGCGGAGGCACCCCTACCGCCGAAATCTTCGGTTGCGCCGCTACCACCTGGAATCAGTTCATGTACGTCGATAACCGCCAGGCGCTGAAATCCACCAACCTGTATGGCAAGGGTGTGACCACCCACATCCTCGATCCCTACCTCAACATGGCCAAGCGTTGGGGCTGGGCGAATTACATGTATCAGACCAACCAGGGCCCCAGTTATCCCGCCCACCAATTTATCTTTGGAGGCACATCAGCCCCCAGTCAGATGCAGGATCAGCAGGGAACCTTCGTCTCGGAGAACTTCACGCCCAGCACGGCTTTCGCCGGCTGTCTCGCGAACACGAGCGCGATGAATTTCCTTATTGATTCGAGCGGCACCGAAACCGCCTACGGCGGCACGCTAGGCGATTTCTGTTATAGCCACAACACCATGGCCACTCTTCTCGATCCTCCCGCCATTTCGTGGAGATACTACGCACCCGCCGCCGGCTCTATCTGGACCGCTCCCAATTCCATCACTGCCATCTGCCAGCCCAATTCCACCTTTACCGTCTGCAATGGCTCCGAATGGGCGACCAACGTAATCTTCCCCTTCACCGGCAGCTACGGCGCAGTGCCATTCCTGAACGACCTTCAAGACTGCAAGATCCCCGCCGTAAGCTGGGTCATTCCCGACGGCAGGTGGTCCGATCACGCCAGTTCCAACAAAGGCCTCGGTCCCTCTTACGTCGCCGCCATCGTCAACGCCATCGGCGGCTTCAACAACACCTGCGGATACTGGGCCAACACCGCCATCGTTCTCACCTGGGACGATTGGGGCGGCTGGTTTGATCACGAAGCGCCCTGGAAACTGGCTCCGCCCTACAGTAACTACAGCTACGGATTCCGGGTGCCGCTAATCGTAATCTCCGCCTACACCACGCCGGGTTACGTGAGCGTCGTGCAGCCCGAAGATTTCGGCAGCATCCTTAATATGGTCCAGGGAATCTTCTTCGGGCCCACTCACGAGCAACGGCTAGGCTTCGCCGACGCGCGATCGTCGAACGACCTGCGCGAATTCTTCACCAGCTCAGCCCAACCCTACGGCGCCACCATCCCGGCCGTAGAAGACATCAACTACTTCCTGACTCTGCCCGCCCCGAAGGGAGAAGTCGACGGCCCCGTGCCACCAGACAACGACTAGCGACTAATGACTAACGAACCGATGAGTGATGCGTCGAGAACTAGTAGAAGAGATCAAGAACTAGCCCACAGCAACCGTGACCGTCGACTCGACACCATGACCGTGAAGTCTCGGCTCACCCGGAGATAGAACATGTTTCGACTGCGATGGATCGCTATCGCGACCGCAACGGTACTCCTCAGCGCCTCGGCGTTCGCTGCCACCAAATACGCTGTAGGAACCTGCCAGCCGCATCTGACATCTTATTCGACGATCTCGACGGCAGTCAGCAGCGTCCCTCCCGGTTCGACCATTGAGGTCTGCCCCGGCAATTACCCGGAACAGGTTCTAATAACGCAGCCCTTGACCCTGGAAGGGGTTTCGTCCGCAGGAAGCGCTGCGGCGACCGTGACCGTCCCGTCGGGTGGCTTGACGCAAAGCGTAAACTCGCCATCCTGTATTCCGTTTGGAGAGCTGAATTACCAGATCCTGGTGCAATCGACCGGTCCCGTCGACATCCACAATCTGGTCGTCGACGGAACTGGAGGGGGCGGAGCCATATGCGTAGCGGCTATTTACTATCAGGACTCGTCCGGCACGGTAAGCGACGTAAGCGCTCGCAACCAGTCGAGCGGCACTGGAATGGGAATCCTCGCCGAAACGATTGCATCCGCGGCTCAGGCCGTGACGCTCGAGGACAGCGTGGTTCGTGGCTTTGGCTATCGTGGAATCAACGCTAACTCCACCGGAGGGCCGCTGACGGCAAACATCAAGGCAAACACCATTGAGACTGTCGGCGATGAAACTTCGGGTATTTATGTGTCCCGCGTGGCGGCGGGCACAATTCAGTCCAATGTGATCAGCACCACCGCGAATAACGGCGGTAACGTCGCGGGATTTTTCCTGTATTACTCAACCGTCGAGGTAACGGCGAACACGGTTATCGCCGGCCCGTCCAACGAAAACAACGACTACGCTTTTCTAGTTGAGGGCGGCTCTGTTCGAATCACCAGAAACTGGATTGACGCCGGTGGCCAGATAGGATTGGATTTGCAGAATACCGCCACCAACTCCGTAGTAGAACAGAATACAATCGTGAACTCAGGCACTGCGATCAGTGGTTGCGCAGTAACACTGGGCTATACCGTCGAGGGCAACACCATCATTGATGCAGCCGTCGGAGTACAGATGTCTTCTGGCAACGTCTCTACGCCAAATAAGTTTTACGCCACAGCCGCGACGACAGCGGCGTGTCCATGATCGAACTGCGAAGGCAGGGACATTGACGGGAGGTAGGATTGGCTCTTCCTGTCACCGGCCACCTGCCCTTAATTCTCGCTCTCCACCGGAGGCGCCTTAGGCGCCGGCAGCGCCTTCAATGCCTTACCCGGATTCGGTGGCGTGAGTGGTGCAACCGGGCCGGCCGTCGCCCCCGTCGCTTTGCGAATCTCAATCGCGCCATGGTCGCAGTTCACCGCCAGCCGCGGCCCATTCGTCCCAATCGACCCGCTGGCGCTTGCTCCATGGTCCTGACTATCAACTTTTACCTCGCTGAAGTCGCTTTCGATCTCGCCATCCTTCGTCCGCGCCTCCACCTTGATCGCCGTATTCGGAGGAATCGAAACCTGCACATCTCCCTTGCGATTATCGATCTGTATATTCCCCGGCTTGCGTACCGCGACATCGACCGATCCGTTAGAGTCCTCAAGCCGCAGATCGCCCGACAATCCCTCGAGTGCGATGTCTTTCGATCGCGTCGTCAACCGCATCGGCCCGGTCAACGTATCGGCTCGCAGGTCGCCAGAATCCAAATCCAACCTGCCATCCAGTCGCGCGAATTCCATCTCCGTCCGTGACGAATGGAAAGTAATCGTCTTGCTGATCCGCACCAGCCGCAAGCTTTCCTGAAACTCTCCGTTCAAATGCATCGTGCCGTCGACATCTTCCACGTCCACTTCATTCGCCTTCCCTTGAATGGTCACATCGCCCTTGATATGTTGCAGACGCGCCGAACTTCCATCCAGGTTCAGCGACACACTTCCCGTCTGATCGTTGACATTCACCTCGCCCTTCCGGTGGTTGATTTCCAACGTGCCCGTTCTCCCCGCCACGGTTACATCCCCGCGTCCCGATGTGATCGCCAGCGACATATTCGCCGGAACATAAATATCCATGTCCATAGTCACGCCCTTGTCGCCCGCGCCCTGGGTATTGGCATTCAACACTAGCGTTTTGTCGGCCGGGACGATATTGAGCCACGTCTCGCCGTTGTAGCGGTCGGCGTCCTGCTGCTTTTCCGCGTGCACCTTCTTCCGCCACGCCACGCGTATCTTCTTTTCATCGGACACATTCACCGTGACCGTGCCCCGATCATCGTTGATACGCAGCGTGTCCGCACCGGCCGGCAGGGGACTGTTCACCTCGCCGCTGTAGTTGAATGTCGAACCCCCAAAAATCTCATCCAGCCCTTCGTCATCGCCCAATTGAATATGTTCGCCGAGGTTCTTCCAATCCACACGCGATGCCTGTGTCGCAATCAGCCCGGCGCAAATCAAGAAGAACATCAGGAAAATCCCGCCCACCCCAATGCCCTTCGCCGGTTGCCCCGCACGCTTCGCCTGCTCATATTCCATCAGCTTGAGCAAGCCCCATAAGATCAGCAAAGCCGGCCAGAAGCGCGCAAACATTCTCCCGAGACTGTGTATCTCGAGAATCCCCATCGTGCCCAGCAGAAACAGCACGCCCATCAGGATCAGGATGACAGGCCCGGCAATCGAACGATGGGGAGGCCGAGGAATCGGAGGCGGCATCACAGGGCTAGCCACGATTCACCTCCTCAGTTGGCGGAAGCGGCGGCACCGGCGGCGCAGGTGGAACAGGAGGCGCCGGAGGGATCGGCCCTCCCCCACCCGGCGGGTTCGAGCTCAAGAAGGAAACGTGTCCTTCCGTCGATGCGCTTCCTTGCAACAATTTGATCGCGCCCACCACCAGCAGAATCAGCGGCCACGTGCGGTGAAAGCCAAGGTTCCCCACGTCCAGGTTCTCCAGCAGGAAAAGCACACCGATCGTAAAAACGATCGCCGGCCCCATGATCCTCCGCGTGCGGCAACGTGCACATTGGCACACCGTAATCGCGACGCCCGAACTCGTCACCACCAGCGTGCGGCGGTTTTGATCACCCAGCAGCCCCCAGTTACGCGCAAACATCCAGCCGCCTATAAAAATCAAAATCACCGGCCAGAAGCGATCCAGCCCAAATTCCGTCAGCCCCATCGTATGCAGCAAGAACAGCACGCCGACTAGAATGAGCACGATCGCGCCCGTCGGAATCTTGCTCGTCTCGATCTTTGCCCCGCCACCGAAAGTCGCCGCCAGGCCAAACGGATCCGGCACCGGTTGCGCCATCTGTATCGCCTTCGCCGACCGCACAGCATCAATAATCTGGTACACATAAAAGAAGGCGATGCCAAAGCCGCAGATGATGCCCAGTGCCTCGCCATGGGGATGGTCGCTGGCGTTTGCACCTGCGATCAGCAACGTCATCACCACCAAGTGCGCCAATCCCTTGGCGTATTGCCCCGTATAAACCGCACCCACGCCAAAAGGAAAAAATCCCGCCAGAATTCCCGCCACCGTAGGATTCGGCCCACTGCCACTTCCGACAGGTGGAGGCACCGTCCGACCCGCTCCCGGCGAAGCTGGCTGCGCCACAAATCCCGCACTACCAGCCGAAGCGCCCGCATAGCCTCCCGCAGCACTCGCCGCAGGAGCTCCCTCCATCTTCGCTCCCAAACAATCCTCGCAATAAATCACTCCCCGCACTGGACGCGTGCAATTCGCGCACAACGCCTTGCCGCATGTCCGGCAATAAGCCACTGCCGGCGCATCCGCATGATTCGCGCAGTTCATACCAGCCTCCTGTTCGTGGTCCTCGTCACGGCAGGTGGCCCATTCAGCGCGGCTAACATCGGCTGGTTATATTCCTGGGAATAGTTGCGATCCTGTCTTTGATCTGGCTGCCCACTAGTATCGTTGTTGTTCTTCCGTTCCTTCGGTTGTGAAGGCGCAGTCTCCGCCGGAGTATTCGCCCGCTTCAACTCGCGCACCTTCGATTCAATCTCATACACAAACCGTATATTGTCGTAAAACTTCACCACTTTGATTTGCGCGTCATTATACGCATGACGCAAAGCCGCCGGCCGCAGATCCACCTTCGCCACATCCGCCGGCTTCACTCCCGCAATACTCAGCGCCAGCGAAAACGAAAAGAAGATCATCCCAAACGACATCACAAATCGCGGCTGCCGCACAAACGAAGTCACCGGACTAAAGACGGCATCCCACCATTCTCGCGCCCGCTCCGCAAACGGAGCCGTCCGCCCGTCCGCCGAAACCGTCCGCCGGCTTTCCACTCCGCTCGTCGCCGCCAGAATGTTGTGCACCAGGTATGCCGGCGGCTCAATCTCCTCCAGCGTCCGCAAAAATTGCAACCCCGCCTGCGCCTCCGCAAACATCGGCCCACAAGTCGCGCACACGCGCCGATGCGCCTCAAACTTCTCCCGATCCTTATCGGTAAGACCCGAGCTCAGCCCGCCGTCCAGCGCATCGCTAAGCAGCGCGTCAAACTCCGCGCACGCCATCCCGTGTTTCATTTCCTCTGGCATCAGATCACCTGCCTATATGTACGTTGTAGGAGCCGTGCAAGTTCCGCGCGCCCCCGGTTAATTCTTGACTTGACGGTTCCCTCCGGAACCCTCAAAGCCGTAGCAATTTCCCGATAGTCCATATCTTGTAAGTCCCTCAAAATCACCGCCTCCCGCAACTCCGGAGACAGTTTCTGCAACGCCAGATGCACCATCTCCCGCGTCTCCCGCGACTGCACCGAAGCATCCGGAGGAGGCGCCCGATCCGCAATCCTCTCGCTTAAAGGCTGCGCATCTTCATGCTCGGAAGCTGTTGAATCTAAAGAGTCGGTGACCCGGTCGCCCTTGGTCTTCCGAAAATGATCGACCAGCAGGTTCCGCGTAATCGTGGTTACCCAGGTCATGAACGCCCCCTTACCGGAGTCATAGGTATTCAACGTTCGGTACATCTTGATGAAGACCTCTTGGGTGAGGTCTTGGGCGTTGTCCGCATCTCCTGCAAACCGGTAGCAGACGTTATAAATCCGCCGGTGATACCGCTGGACAATCTCCTCCCAAGCTGCGGCGTCGCCAGAAATGCAGCGACGGACCAGCAATCCGACAACCTGGGTATCATCCAAAACCAACTCCGCAAATCCCGCTTAGTGCACCCAACCGCCGCCGACCCCAAATGCGCCATCTAAACGCAATCAAATCTATGTTGTCATCCTGAACCCTGAGCTAGCCGAAGGGGAAGGACCTATGCACTTTCCTGCGCTCGCGTGATCCTCAACAGCACACCACAACTACGTTTTTGTGCGCCAAGAAGTTCCCTCGAATCATAAAGCTAGCGATTGTAGCAGGGAAACATCCAGAGGTTGTCGCTGCATCGTCCTCCTCTGTGCCCCTGCGTGCTCCTGGTGGTCAAGGTCCCCCGTCGAAGTATTCCGAAAAAAATATTCCGCTGAACCTGAACCAATTTCGCCCCATTTTCTCACTATAGAGTGAGGGGGTGGGGGTACGAGTTCCCCGCCAGTTTGCGGAACTCGTACCCCTTAACCAGAAAACGAGAAATCATAAGGCAGCCAACCCAAATATCGTCCCCCAAGTGGAACTACCGCTGACCGGCAAGAGCGAGGCGTTCTCGAAAGCAAGGGAGACCAGCCTCAAAAAACGCATTTACAATCTGCTGCAAGAAATATTCGAGGGATAGGAAGAAATCCTCGGCGGTATCGGCGGTACGCCGGACTAGGCGGCACCGGAAGCCGATGATAAAGTGAATGCTCTGTCCTTCATTCTTTTTCTTCCCCGGAAGATTCCGCGGCATCTCGGCACCCGAAATTATTCCGCCACCCTTGAGGGAATCCACAGGAATTTGTCGCCATATAGGGCAACGGGGAACAAGGGTACGAGATCCGCACCGGCTAGCCGGATCTCGCACCCATAAATTTTTTGAAGAAGAAATCCGCCGAGCGCCACTCTATCAGCCGCGAATTTCCCCGGGAAAAAGGCTATTGCATCTTTGCGTACTCAGCCTTCGCTTGTTTGTAGGTCGGGATGTCGGGGTCGGTATCTAGACACGCTTAAATCCGGGGGTCGGCGAAAATTGCCGTTTACACTGGAACAGCCGACACGCTCTGAGTGTAATCGCCCGATTCTCATCAACTACCCTTCGCCCCGACTACGCTAGGTCACGCTTCCTGCCCCGTCGAAAAATCCCTTCGTCGAAAGCTCTGGAAACCCCCGGTTTCTGCTGGTGGGTTTGTTCAAGAATTAGACTTTTTTCGCATTTCGTTCACTGGCGAGACGCTCTCTCGAAGCCAAGTCTGAAATCTTGTTGACAAGCAAAAGTTTTGGAGCATAATTTCTCGAACCTCCACTATACCGGGTCGCAACTAAGACTGACAGGCCGTAGTATGGCAATTCTTTGCGTGGACGATTACGAACCCTACCTACATCTGGTCGTCGAAACCTTGCAGGATGCTGGTTACAAAGTCTTCGGCACGAGCGACCCGGGCCACGGTCTCTTGATTGCCACCACGGGGAACGATGTGCGGCTGGTGATTACGGACTACATCTTGCCTTACATATCGGGAGAGCGACTGGCAATCGAAATTCGAAAGTCCCGCCCGTGGATGCCGATCATACTTTTGACTCTAACCGACGAAGACTTGACACGCGGCGTGTGTGACCTCTACCTGCGGAAGGGATTCGCGCGTAGCCCCGCATTACTTCTTCACGTGGCGGATTTACTTGGATCTAGAAAGGCGCATTATGGCGGAACAAACGGAACTCGAAAGAGTGCTGGGAGAATTGAAAGCTTGCGAAAGGCTGGCTGAGAAACACTACCGTGAACTGGACCGGCTGAATGAAGAGAACGCCGCTTTGCGCGCACAAGCCAAGGCCAACAGCGAAGTCGCGCTCCAAACCGAGAAGCGACTGTCCGGCCAAAGCCAGATCATTGACCGACTGAAACGGGAACAGCGGGCCTTGGCAGAAGCTACGCACGCCTTCCTGGCACGAATGGAGGCGGCCAACGGCATCCACGACGATGAGCAGGCCAGCTAACTACTTTCCGTCGCAAAAATGCGTTTTCTAAGATACGCCCTGTGCCATAACACGCAACGGATCGGGTCTTCGGTGGCGATTTTGGTGGTCCCCGCCCAAGCTGCGAGGCGAGTGGACTGTTCCGACTTAAGTGCTTTGTCGTGCAAGATAGCACCCCATCTGGATAACATTGTCCGCAATCACGCCGAGGCCCACCCATCGTCGCATGCCCTCCAGACCCGGATAGAGACTACGACGCAACCCGTGTCTTCGTTTGAGCACGCTGATTCGACCCTCCGACCCCGTTCTCCACTTTTGCCCGCTACGAAACCAACGCTCATGCTGAAGAAGTCTCCGTTCGCTACTGGTGGTTTTCTTGTTGGGCACCGACATCCACCGCACCCCCAACGCTTGCCCCGTTTTCTCGTTCTTGAGCGAATAAAATCCCGCATCGGCGGCCACCATGCGCGGGGTTCGTCCCAATCTCTGTTGGTGCAGCTCGATCGACGGCAGTAACAGTGTCGAGTCCGCCGGCCGTTCGGCGAACACCTCAAAGTGGGTTACGATTTGGTTTTCCGCTTCTTGAATCTTGACCAGCTTGCCAAACTCGTTGGGCTTGCTCGCTTTCCCTTTCCGAATAATTTCCGTGTGCGGTTCGAACACGCTCACGATCTTTCCCGGCGACTTCGTGTCTCCGCCGAAAATCCGCAGCCGAGCCTGTTTCACCACTTGCCCTACCCGGCCCACCATCGTCTCCAGTGATTCCGCCAGTCCTTGCAGGGTAGTGCGGCGCCGGCGCGGAGCCTGCTTCACTTCCGCCAATACCCTCCGTGCCTGATTCATTACTTTTCGCGTCAAGCTGAGAAGCTCCCGGTACTGCCGCTTCCGCCGCTCTTCTCCCGGTGGTCCCAGCAGTCGGGTCGATAAGGCAATCGCCAGAACTCGCTTC
>Ga0209624_10000105_pt1 | contig 78997 bp, 70 predicted proteins | sample JacPinW_OM2H0_O1_FD_188565 | JGI IMG/M metagenome (GOLD analysis project Ga0209624, IMG submission 188565) | Forest soil microbial communities from Algoma, Ontario, Canada - Jack Pine, Ontario site 1_JW_OM2H0_O1 (SPAdes) (version 2) | ecosystem: Environmental > Terrestrial > Soil > Boreal... | reverse complement strand
CCGCCGCTCTGTCCTGGGCGTTCGCAGAATGGATCAGCCGGGGCAAGCCCAGCGTGCTGGGTATCGCCTCGGGCGCGGTGGCCGGCCTCGTCGCCATTACGCCGGCCTCCGGCTTCGTCGGCCCGACGCCGGCGGTGATCATCGGGGTCGCCGCGGGAGTCTTGTGTTTCATTGCGGCAACTTCGCTCAAGCACGTGCTGGGCTACGACGACTCGCTGGACGCCTTCGGCGTACACGGCATCGGCGGCATCGTCGGCGCGCTGCTCACGGGCGTATTCGTGAGCAAGGAAATCAGCGGAGTGGACGGTTCGGTGCTGACCCAGCTGAAGGGTGTGGCGACGACGGTGATCTACGGATTCATCGCGAGTTACGTGATTCTGATAGTCATCGACAAGACTATCGGGCTGCGCGTCAGCGAGGAGCAGGAGCGCGAGGGCCTGGACATCTCCCTGCATGGGGAGAGCATCGAGTAGTTCGGATAGCCGAATCGGGAACGGATTGCGTATTCGTCGGTCTACCTCAGAGCGCCGTTTCTTTCAGGCTGCGGAGGATCCGATGTATTTGAACAACGATTTTTCCGAGCAACCGAAAATTCATGCGGTGGGCGTGTTGCCGATGCGCCGCCCCGCGGAACATCACGAGACACTGAGGCCGAACGATTCCGCGCTGCGCGCGATGACCGATTTCACCAGCAAGTTCGCGATCACGGTGGATCCGGAAAGGCAAATCGACGCGGCGCTCGCGGATATGGCGCGCTTGAGCGTGCGCGCCATGTTGGTGGTGCGGGGTGATAGCGTCGTCGGCCTCATTACTTCCTACAATATCGAGGGCCGGCGTGCCGAACGCTTCGCCGAACAATTCAAGGTGGCCCGCGAGCACATCAGGGTGGGCGACATCATGACGGAGTGGGAGGATCTGCCCACCTTGGACTGGCATACCCTGCAAACGGCAAGGATCTCGGATCTTCTGGAGATATTCGACGGGATCGGCGTCATGCATTTATTGGTGATCGAGTGCGATGAGCGCGGAGCCGAAGTGTTGCGCGGGCTGATTTCCCGCTCGAGAATCGAGCGGCAGCTGCGGGAGGTTGAAACCCTGGGGTATAGCGCCATGCCTCCGTCGGCGAAGATGCCGGCACCCGTATAAGCCCGACGAATCGATTGCCGACATCCGGCCTACCCGGCCGACGGACGGGATCGCGGCATGGCGCGCTCCCCGGAGCCGTCGGTGTTTGGCGACAGCCAAGCCCGACGCCTCGCCCGCCGCAAGGGAATCGTGATCGAGGTCTCACTTTAAAACCGATTATGCCAGGTAGTCTCGCGGAACTTGCAAAACGTCCGCTACGGGAGAATTTGAATGGGCAATCCTTACGACAGCGCCAACGAGCGCACATCCATCCTGGGACCGACGCTGTATTTCAAGGGAGACCTGACCGCCGAAGAGGACCTGTTGATCCAGGGCCGCGTCGAAGGATCCATCACTCATACGCAGCGTCTCACCGTCGGCGCGCAAGGCACGGTCAAGGCGAACATCCGCGCGCAGCTCATCATCGTTGAAGGGACCGTCGACGGAGATTTGCACGCGGACAAATCCGTGTTCGTGAAAGAGACCGCGAAGGTATGCGGCAATATATTCGCGCCCACGGTGAGCATCATCGAGGGCGCCAATTTCAGCGGCAGCATCGACATGGACGGCAAGAAGGCCGGCCAGCAGCAGCCGGGTAAACACGAGTTCACCGCCGCGCGGCCGGGCAAAATCGCCGGCGGTGCCCCCTAACAATGTCTTGGTTCAAGAAACCCCTCGATGGAGATGCGCCCATGATGAACAGCAATGCAGGCGGCCGTAGCGCCGCGCCTGAACCCTCGGTGACCCGCCCGGAACCGCGCGAACCCCGAGTCGAACCGCGCTCCCCGTTGCCGCGCGGCGCTGAACCGCGGGCGCCGGAAGTCCGCGCGCCGGAAGCACGTGCACCGGAGGCGGCTCCGAAGGCCTCGGTATTGGGTCCCACTCTGCGATTCCGCGGTGAATTGTCGGCACAGGAAGATCTGATCATTCAGGGCAGCGTGGAAGGCTCGATCACGCACACTCAAAGCCTCACCGTTGGAACGGACGGTACGATGAAGGGCGACATCCGCGCCCGCGTCATCGTCATCGACGGCAAGGTCGAGGGCGATCTGTATGCCACCGAGTCGGTGAACATTCGCGCCACGGCGAAGGTGAAAGGCAATGTATTCGCGCCCCGGGTTGGAATCACCGAAGGCGCGTTTTTCCAGGGCCAGATCGAAATGCAGCCCTCCGGCGCAGCCGTGCAAGAGCACAGTGCGCGCCTGCGGCAGGCCGCGCTGACGCAGCCCTTGGAGCCGGTCGCCGTCGATCACATGCTGGGCGCAAGCTAGGCCCGGCGACGTTCAGGGCGCGAGGAAGAGTTCGGGATCGACCCAGGCGCGGTTGATATTCAGGCCCCAGTGCAGATGGGGACCGGTCGCGCGCCCCGTCATCCCGACGGCGCCGATGCGGGTACCCGCCGCCAGATGTTGGCCGGGTACGACGTCGATGGCGCTGAGATGGCAGTACATGCTGATCAGCCCGCGGCCGTGGTCGACGAATACCGTATTGCCGTTGAAGAAGAACTCGCCCGTGTCGATCACCGTGCCCGCGATGGGTATCTGCACGGGGGTGCCGCTGGGCGCCGCGATGTCCATGCCGCTGTGCGGATTGCGGGATTCGCCGTTGAAGATGCGCCGCGAGCCGAATGAGCTGCTGCGGGGACCGGGCACGGGCTGGGGCAGGTGCAAGGATTCGGGCGCCGAATCCGACCAGCGGCTGAGCGCATGATCGATGCGAATCTTTTCCTGGTTGACCCGCGCAAGGTCGGCGGCCGACAGATTGACCTGGCCCGGCGCAACCTTGAGGTATTGGCTGACGTAGTGCTTGTCGCGCACGGTAAATTCGATTTCTTGCCGGCCAGGCTGACGCACGATCACCTTGCGGATTCCGAGCGGCGCCGATAGAGGGATTCCGACGACCGCCACCCAGTTCGAACCGTCTTGAACGACCAAGGCGCGGTACCCGTCCGCATCGACATAGGGAATCGCGGGACCCGTGGCGTCGAGGCGGATGATCTTGACGCCGCCCGGTACCGGATTCTCCTGCGGCAGATCCGCACCCAGGGCCGATGCGGATGCCGGACACAGGAACGTCCAGCCGGCGGCCAGGAGCGCGGCCGTCAATCCGCGTATCACGATGCTCCCTCGACCTTGGCGCGCAGCCTGCCTTGCGCCAGCCGCGCATCGATGAGGGTGCCCGGCTTGGCGTCGGCCGCATTGCGCAGGATGGCGCCACCTTCGACGCTGACGATGGCGTAACCGCGATCCAGGGTCGCGAGCGGGCTGACCGCATTCAGGGTCCGGATCAGGGGTAACAATTTTTCGCGCCTCGAGCCAATCACCCGCAGCATCGCCCGATTGAGCCGATGATCCCAATTTTCCAGCCGCAAACCCTGTTGCTTCAGCCGAGCCGACGGGCTCGCCAATGCGGCCCGGCCCGTCAGCCACCGCAGGCGTTCCCGATGTTCCTGGAGCCGCCGCCGCAGCGCCCGACCTAAGGATTGTTCGAGTTCGTCCAATCGCTGCGCACGCGCGTCGAGCCGGGCGGCGGGACTGGCCTGTCCCAAACGGCCCTCGAGCCACAGCAGACGTTCGCGTTGCTCCTCCAATCGGCGCCGTATGCCACGCTGCAGCCGGGCGCCGAATCGCACGAAGGCGCCGCGCCACTCGTCCGCGTCGGGCACGGCGATCTCCGCTGCCGCAGAGGGCGTGGGCGCACGCACGTCGGCGGCGAAATCGGCAATGGTGAAATCGATTTCGTGGCCTATGCCGGTGATGACCGGGATGGGCGAGGCCACGATGGCTCGCGCCAAGCGCTCATCGTTGAAGGCCCACAGATCCTCCAACGAACCGCCGCCGCGGGCCAGGATCAAGACATCGCATTCGGCGCGCACGCCGGCCGACTCGAGCGCCGCGACGATCTCCGCGGCCGCCTGTGCGCCCTGCACCGGTACGGGATAGATCAGTACGGCCGCGGCCGGAAAGCGCCTCGCCAGCACATGTAGGATGTCGCGGACCGCGGCACCCGTGGGCGAAGTGATGACGCCGATCCGCCGCGGCAGGCTGGGCAGCGGACGCTTGCGCTCGGCGGCGAACAGGCCTTCCAGGTTGAGCCGGGCGGATAGCTCCTCGAACTGCCGCTTCAAGGCCCCAAGGCCCGAATCCTCCATGTGATCGACGATGAGCTGGTACTCGCCGCGAGGCTCGTACAGCCCGATGCGGGCCCGAACCAGGACTTTTTGGCCGTCCCGCGGCGCGAAGGCGCACAGCATATTTCGCTGCCTGAACATCGCGCAGCGAACCTGCGCCGTCGAGTCCTTGAGCGAGAAATACCAGTGGCCGGAGCTCGGTCTTGCGAGATTGGAGATTTCCGCCTCCAGCCACAGTGCGCCGAATCCGCGCTCCAGCAGCACCCTGACCTCGCGATTGAGCCGCGAAACACTGTATATGTCGCGCTCCGGCCGCGCCGGGGAGGATACGGTTTCGGCTGTTTCCATGCGCAAATGATAGCGGTTTACCGCGCCTCGAGCGCAAGGTACAATGCGCCGCCTCTTAGATGAACCTGTGAACGCTACCCTATGCGTATTCTTGAAGAGGCACTCACTTTCGACGACGTTTTGCTCGTGCCGGCATATTCGGAAGTGCTGCCCCGCGACGTGTCGCTGGCCACGAAACTGACCCGCGAAATCCAAGTCAATCTCCCGGTGATATCCGCCGCGATGGATACCGTGACCGAGGCGCGTCTCGCCATCACGATCGCGCAGGAAGGCGGTATCGGCATCATTCACAAGAACATGTCGATCGGCAACCAGGCGCGCCAGGTCGACCGCGTCAAGAAGTTCGAGAGCGGGGTGATCAGCGATCCGATCACCGTGAATCCGGACATGACGATTCGCCAGGTCATCGAGCTGACTCGCGCCAAGAACATCTCCGGGGTCCCGGTGGTCTTGGGCACGAAGGTAGTCGGAATCGTCACGCATCGGGATTTGCGCTTCGAAACGAAACTCGACGCTCCGGTTTCCTCCGTCATGACGCCGAAGGAACGCTTGATCACCGTGCGCGAAAATGCGCCCAAGGACCAAGTGCTCGCGCTGCTGCACAAGCACCGCATCGAAAAGGTGTTGGTGGTGGCCGGCGACCACGATCTCAAGGGCATGATCACGGTAAAGGATTTTCAGAAGGCCACCGAATTTCCGAATGCCTGCAAGGACAAGGTGGGCAGGCTGCGCGTCGGTGCGGCCGTCGGCACCTCGCCGGAGACCCTGGACAGAGTCGCGGCGCTGCGCGAAGCCGGGGTCGATGTCGTGGTGGTCGATACCTCGCACGGCCACTCGCGCGGCGTGCTGGAGATGGTGTCCAAGATCAAGGCGAAGTATCCCGACATGCAGGTCATCGGCGGCAACATCGTGACCGCCGAGGCGGCGCTCGACCTGGTCAAGCACGGCGCCGACGGGGTCAAGGTGGGCATAGGACCGGGGTCGATCTGTACGACGCGGGTCATCGCAGGAGTGGGCGTGCCGCAAATCAGCGCCATCGCGCGGGTTGCCAAGGCGCTCGAGGGCAGCGGGGTGCCGGTGATCGGCGACGGCGGAATCCGCTACTCCGGCGACATTGCCAAGGCGCTGGCGGCCGGAGCGCACTGCGTGATGATCGGCGGCATGTTCGCCGGCACCGAGGAATCTCCCGGGGACGTGGAGCTGTACCAGGGCGGATCGTACAAGGCCTATCGCGGTATGGGGTCCTTGGGCGCGATGGCGCAGGCTCATGGCTCGAGCGACCGCTACTTCCAGGACACGACGACGGAGCTGGAAAAGCTCGTGCCGGAAGGCATCGAGGGCCGGGTCCCCTACAAGGGCAGTCTCGTCGCCATCCTTCACCAGCTCTCCGGAGGCCTTCGCGCCGCCATGGGCTACACGGGCAGCGGCAGCATCGAAGAGATGCGTACCCGCCCGCAATTCGTCCGAATCACCAGTGCGGGCGTTCGCGAGAGTCATGTGCACGACGTGACCATCACCAAAGAAGCGCCCAACTACCGGATCGGTTGATGCCGGACATCCACGCGGACCGGGTCCTCATACTCGATTTCGGTGCTCAGTACACACAGTTGATCGCGCGGCGGGTGCGCGAGCTCGGCGTGTACTCGGAAATCTACGCCTGCGACGTCGACGGCGAACAGATCAAGCGCTTCGCCCCGAAGGCCATCATTCTGTCGGGCGGTCCCGAGTCGGTCTACGACGTCAAGGGTCCGGAAGCTCCCCCAGAGGTGTTTTCAGCCGGCGTGCCGGTGCTCGGAATCTGCTACGGCATGCAGACCATGGCTGCGCAATTGGGCGGCCAGGTCGAATCTTCCAGTCATCGGGAGTTCGGTGCCGCGCAGGTCCGGCCGACGGAGGACTCGCCGTTGCTCGACGGTCTCGAGGACAATCGCGACGCGCAGGGCCGTCGGGTGCTCGACGTATGGATGAGCCACGGCGATCGAGTGGTCGCGGTGCCGCCCGGCTTCAAGGTCATCGGCTCCAGCGACAACGCGCCGCTCGCGGCGATGGCCGACGAGTCCCGGCGATTCTACGGACTGCAGTTCCATCCCGAAGTGACGCACAGTCTGCAGGGCGGCGAGATTCTGCGGCGTTTCGTGCGCGAGATCGCCGGGTGCGCGGCCGATTGGGCCACCGGCAACATTATCGAGGACAGCGTGGCGCGAATTCGCGCCCAGGTCGGCGGCGACAAGGTGTTGCTGGGACTCTCCGGCGGGGTCGACTCCTCGGTGCTGGCGGCCTTGCTGCATCGTGCGATCGGCGCCCAGCTCACCTGCGTGTTCGTGGATCACGGACTTCTTCGCCTGGGCGAAGGCGATCAGGTGATGGCCACGTTCGCGGAGCACATGGGAGTGCGGGTGATTCGCGTCGATGCGGAGCGGCGCTTCCTCGCGGCCCTTGCCGGAGAGGCGGACCCGGAAAAAAAGCGCAAGACCATCGGCCGCATGTTCGTCGAAGTGTTCGATGAGCAAGCGGCCAAGCTCGAGGACGTCAAGTGGCTGGCCCAAGGCACGATCTATCCGGACGTGATCGAATCGGCGGGGAGCAAAACCGGCAAGGCACACGTCATCAAGTCGCACCACAATGTCGGCGGATTGCCGCAGCACATGAAACTCAAGCTCTTGGAACCGCTGCGCGAGTTGTTCAAGGATGAGGTGCGCAAGCTGGGGTTGGAGCTCGGGCTGCCCAAGGACATGGTGCACAGGCATCCTTTCCCAGGCCCCGGGTTGGGCGTGCGCATTCTGGGTGAAGTCCACAAGGCGCATGCCGATCTGCTGCGCCGCGCGGATGCGATTTTCATCGAAGAGCTGCGCCGCCACGATCTCTACGACAAGGTGAGCCAGGCCTTCGCGGTCTTCCTGCCGGTCCGTTCCGTCGGGGTGATGGGCGACGGGCGGCGCTACGATCACGTCGTTGCGCTGCGCGCGGTCGAGACCATCGACTTCATGACGGCGCGGTGGGCGCGCCTGCCCTATGAATTTCTCGACCGCGTGGCGCACCGAGTGATCAACGAAGTACCGGGGATTTCGCGCGTGGTCTACGACATTTCAGGGAAGCCGCCGGCGACCATCGAGTGGGAGTGACGGGGACTATCGGCGACGATCGCGCACTAGGCTCTACCACATAGTGAGCAGGCTGGCCGATTGGCATGCCAGCAAAGCCGGAGAGACACCTTGAATAATGAGCGGATACCGCCCATTATTCAAGGCATGGTGCGACGGTCACATCTCTTGGCCAGGCTGCGCTCAGGCTTACGAGCGGGTCCTGCGGTGGTTCTGCTGGGGCCCCGCCAGTGCGGCAAAACTACTCTGGCGCGGCAGCTTGCAGCGGGGTCGAAGAGCACTTACTTCGATCTGGAAAATCCTATCGATCTGGCGCGACTGTCTGAACCCATGACGGCGCTCGAACATTTGCGCGGTCTGATCGTAATTGATGAGGTGCAGCGTCATCCCGATCTTTTTCCAATTCTCAGGGTATTGTTGGATCGCAAGCCGGTTAGGGCGCGATTTCTTATTTTGGGTAGCGCCTCGCCGGAGCTACTGAGGCAGAGCTCGGAAACGCTGGCGGGCCGGATTGCAATCGTCGAGATGGGCGGCTTCACGCTCGAGGAGCTTGCGAGCCCGGATCTCAATCGCTTGTGGTTGCGTGGCGGCTTTCCGCGGTCGTTTCTGGCCCGCACTGAAGCTGCGAGCACCGCCTGGCGCGAGGATTTTATTCGCACTTTCTTGGAACGCGACTTGGCTCAGCTCGGTGTGCAAGTGCCGTCCGGAACGATGCGCAGATTCTGGACCATGACCGCGCACTATTCGGGCGGCATCTGGAATAGCTCTGAGATTGGGCGATCCCTGGGCGAAGCGCATACGACCGTCAAGCGCCATCTTTACGTACTATCCGGGGCGCTTGTCGTGCGCGTACTCGAGCCTTGGTACGTCAATGTCGGTAAACGGTTGGTGAAGTCCCCGAAAGTTTACATTCGAGATTCAGGCCTGCTGCATACATTGCTCGGAATCGGCGAGCGCCGGCAACTGGAAGGGCACCCTGTAGTCGGTGGATCATGGGAGGGGTTCGTGATCGAGCAGCTACTCGCTCGTTTACCCCAGGCCAACGCTTATTACTGGCGAACGCAGGCCGGGGCGGAGCTCGATCTGCTGTTGTTTCTGAAAGGTCGGCGCATTGGAATTGAGATTAAACGGGCTGATGCACCGACGATGACTTCATCGATGGTTTCGGCGCTCAAGGATTTGGAGCTTCATCGATTGTTGGTGGTCTACCCGGGCGCAATCCGCTATGCGCTCCGTCCTACAGTCGAAGTCATGTCGCTGGCGCAATGTGTGGCAGAACTGGCTTGACGATGAAAGAGGCGGGATGTGTAGTGCTCGGAAAGACCCTACTATTCAGGCAGATTCACTGCGCAGTAAATATTTATGCCAAGAGATTATTGAGTGGGAGTGAATTGGGCCTTGCGGGATCTATTTTGCGGTCAGGTGCGGTAATTCGACCCGTCAACCCTCCGGATGGCTGTCGTTCACATCGTGATTGACGAGCCAATCGGCAAGTGATCTAGTTCACCAGAGCATATGCGAGCAGCCGACATTGACGCCATAGAGAGGCAGGTCACTGTGAGCGAGCGGCAAAATCAAACGACGACAACTCTTGTTGTGGCCGGAACTGCGATTGCTGCGGCAGCACTCGTGTTCGTATCCATTCCGGCAATCATTCTCGCGTTGGCAACCGACTGGGCGAAGATCCGATACGCGAGATACCCAAGCTCCGATGATACCTTTGGGTGGGGTGTGCTGATTTCCGCACCTCTCGTGTTCGCCCTGGATCTGGGAGTGAGCGTCGGAGTTGGAGTGATTATCTTCCATGCCCTCAGAGAATGTCGGTGGCGCGGTGATGGCAAGGTCCGTTAACTGCCCGATCTCAGATTTGCGCTCGGCCGCCGTCGACGGCGACCTCGCTGGCGATCATGAAGCTGCTGTCCTGCGACGCGAGAAAGGCGAGTTTGTCGGATATGAGATGTTCCTTTGCAGTCAGGCTAATATTTCTGGAGCAGTGATCCAGGCAGTAGGGTGATCACGCTCACGGCTCCTTCTTGAACAGGTCCTGGAAGATCAGAGGCCCCCAGCGCTTGTCCCGCGCGTGTACGAGCGCGCCACCCTCTTCGAGCTTCCCGAGGTTGACGGGTGCGAAACCGAGTTGTTCGGCGAGAGCCGCCACCAGCGCTGCGGCACCGTCGTCGTCGCTCGAGAGGAACACGACCCGCCGGCCGCCGCTGACGTTTGGATCGGTGGCCAAGGTTCCCGCGGCGAGATGATTGAAGCCCTTCACGAGCCGGGCACCGGGGAAGGCCTTGGCGACGACGGCAGAGGACGGAAGGCCGGAGAGATCTTCGACGGGAACGAGCGCATTCATCGCGTCGATGATCGTCTTGCCCTGCCAGCTTGCCAGAGTTTTGGCGACCTCCCGGTGTTCCCAGAACGGAACCGCCAGGATAATCGTGTCCGCCTTGATCGCTTCCCGCAGCGTCTTGGGAACGACCGTGGGCCCGATCGCCTGCGCCTGCGGCGCCAGCGCTTGGGGCGGCCGCCGGCCGGCGACGGCGACTTCGATGTTCTTTCGCGCAAAGGCGCGGGCAAGGGCCTGTCCCACTGAGCCGAAACCGACGATCGCATTGCTCATGACAAATTCTCCTGTTCAGTACAACCGTGAATCTGGGGTCTTGGCTCATGAAGACAATTGACAAAAAATCTATAAGTAGCATCTACTCTTTAGATAGCTATGCTCGATAACGTCACTATCAATCAACTTCGGGCCTTCGTTGCCGTGTGTGACCAAGGAAGCTTTTCCGGGGCTGCACGGGAGCTGAGGCGTGCGCAGTCTGCGATCAGTCACGCGATCAAGGCACTCGAGAGTGCCTTTGATGTGGAACTGTTCGAGCGCAACACCCGCAAAGCGACGCTTACGTCCGCGGGCCGCAGCCTCCTGCCTGATGCTCGTGCGGTGATCTCACGCACCGAGGAAATGAAGATGCGCGCGGTTTCCATTGCTGAAGCCGGGGTACCGCAAGTCTCGATTGCCGTGGATACCTATTTTCCGCGCACGCACCTGATTGAATGCCTGCGCACCCTGCAGGCGGACTTTTCAACGGTTGCAATCAATCTGCGCATAACGACCATGCAGGGCGGCGAGCGTTTGGTTCTCGAGGGCACGTGCGCATTGGCGGTGACGATCACGGACGTGCCGGAGCTGAGCCCGGGTACCGTAGAAAGGCAGCATTTATGTGAAGCGCAAATGGTGACCGTCTGTGCGCCATCGCATCCGCTGGCCGCAATCGCGGGGCCGATCCCGCGGGAGGAATTGGGCCGGCACATCCAGCTCGTCGTAACCGACAATCAGCCCGATGCGGAAAAGACCCAACACGGGGTCGCCGGCGAACGCCAGTGGCGGGTGAATGACCTCGGCGCGAAGCACGATCTGCTCAGGGGAGGCTTGTGCTGGGGGCACATGCCGCGTCATGTGGTTGCGGAAGGCCTCGCGAATGGAACGCTCGTCGAACTCCAACGGCGCGCATGGCACCTGCGCCCCCTCACCTTCATGATCTCGCAGCGGCGCGGGCACTCGTTTTCCGTATGCGAGACACGGCTGATCGAACTCCTTGGCAACCCTCAGCGCTTCCCAAAGGAGACCAGCCAGCGCTCCGTCTCACGCAAAGGCGAAAAAACCCCGAAGGCCCGCCATGCGTGAGCGACAGTTAGGCATAGCTCGAGAATACGGCTCGCGACAGCTCCGTCATCGACGCAGTGCTCCCTTGCTGCGACCCCGGGAAACCTGCTACACGGGTGCCGCCAGCCACGCTGTGACCGTGGTCAGGACATTCACAAAGGCGGGAGCATAAGCGAAGCGGTCTTGCCTTTGGTAGCTATGTAACGGTCCAGCGAAGGATCGAGACCCACCGCAGTCACAACGTCGTGGTAAGCATTGGTCGAATCGCCGAGGTCTCCGAAGGCCGCGCCACGGAGGAAATAGGCCCGAGCCAACTTCGGATCAAGTCGGATCGCTTCGGCTTCGTCTTTTACAGCACCGGCGTAATCACGCAGCAGTATGCAGACATACCCTCGGTCGCTCCATATTGCAGCCATTTTCGGCTGCAGACGCAGCGCCTCTGAAAAATCTGCGAGTGCGCCGTTGAAATCATTTTGAGTCTTGTGGATTTTCGCGCGCTGAACCAGCGCAGGGACGAGTTTACGGTTAAGGCTCAAGGCGGTGTCGAAATCCCGTAAGGCCGCGTCGACATCAATTTGCGCTGCGTAGAAAACCCCGCGATAGTAGTAAGGCTGGGCGGTTTTTGGAGCTAAATTGACGGCTGTATTGTAATCGTCGAGGGCATGCAGCTTATCGCCCTCGGCATAATAGGCCATGGCACGATTCACAAACGGATAGAAGCGCTCGTAGCCCTCGAGTATTTTGCGGTCCAGTAACTCGGTGCATGCCTGAATGGCCACGGGCGGCGCGCTCTTCCCGTCGCGATTGGTGCACTTGTCGATTACGATGCGCGTGTCCCTCGCGAGCTCCATCTCGCATATAGCCGTTGCCGTATAGTTCGGTGCTGCTGAGCCTGTAAGATTCGTAGCATATGTCCCGTAGCACTCTGTGAATTTATCCGGTGCAAGCTTTGGCAGCGGCGGCTCGGCGCGCGGCGCGCTGCCGGTGACAGTAAGTCCCGGCGTGATGGTGGGTTGTGTCGTCGGTACCTGACTGGCGTCGGGCGGTGTTGCCTTCTCTGCGGGTGGGCTGCCTGGTGACTGACCGTTCTGACTTGAATTTGGCACTTGAGCTCCCGCCGCCATTCCGGCGAGGAGCAAAACCAAGAGTTGCCACGAGATTAAATGCCGCATGGTCTGCATCCCAGAACGAGCTAGTTTGCGAGTCGGCCAGACCGGTTAAGACCTACAGGATCGATCCACCGTAGCTTAGTTTAATCGCCGAAACATTAACTAAACCTGGGCGATTTATTAACTAAAGTAGGAAAGGGCAATGGGAAGGTTCCGCGATCTCGTTGCGCGGAAGTCAGGCAATCCGACCGCACCCGGGCCAATACCAGACGCCGGCGGCCACAAAATCACGCCGCGAAGCCGTTCGCTCGAATGTCCGCTAATATCAGGCCGAACAACATAATCGAGGTGTCAGAAAATGTACCGCGTAATGTTATTGGTTTGTCTCACAGCCGCGCTCGCGCCTGCCCGATTTGCTCATGCGTCGCAAAACTTTGTTGAGGGGAAAAATTATTCGCTGCTTGTACCCGCGCAGCGTACCGGTGTGCCTGCCGGCAAAATCGAAGTAATGGAAGTCTTCTCGTACGGGTGTATTGCATGCAATAACTTTCAACCCGTGATGGAGAAACTTCGGCACAGCTTGCCTGCCAGCGTGCAAATGGCATATCTACCGGCTTCTTTTAATCCAGGCGAAGACTGGCCGATGTTTCAACGTGCCTACCTTACCGCGCAATCGTTGGGTATAGCGGACAGTACGCACCAGGCTATATTTGATGCGGTATGGAAGAGCGGCGAGCTCGCAATCAGCAAAGTCCCCAGGCCGACCATTCAGGACGCTGCGCGATGCTACGCTCGGATTAGTCGCGTAAAGCAGGACGAATTTCTTGCCGCCGCCAATTCATTTAGCGTCGACATGAAAATCAGAGCCGCGGACGCTCAAGTCGCCGAAATGAAAGTACCCAGCACACCCTGCATTGTGGTGAACGGAAAGTATCGGGTGGAAATGAGTTCACTGCAAAGTAGTGATGAACTTATTGATCTGGTTAATTTCCTGGTGAAAAAAGAGAGTGGACGTGGAGGTCATGCATGAGCTTTGTTAGCGTATAAGGCCGAATTGGCTGGCCGGCATGATCTGCGGCGGCTCGGAGAGCCGCCTTATCGGCGACACCTGCGCACTGCAATATAGCGGCGCTATACAAGCCAATATAGCAGTGCTATATTCGCGCCATGGATACACGCGCCGGCTTGCTCACTGCCGCTTTGAAGGTTCTCGAGGATGAGGGCGAGGCTCAATTCTCGACGCGGGCTGTTTGCGCCCTGGCAGGGGTCACAGCCCCCACGCTCTATCACCACTACGGCAGCGCTGACGGCCTGCTGAGTGCCGCCATGACGGCGGCGTTCGCGCAGTTTCTCGCAAGCAAAAAAGCGGCGGTGCAATCCTCCGACCCGGTGACTGCCCTGCGAGAGGGCTGGGACGACTACGTGCGTTTCGCCGCGGCGCGGCCCCGACTTTATGCAGCGATGATGGGCCGTGTCCTCCAGGGCGCCCAGATACCCGCGGCTCAACAAGCCTTCGCACTCCTGATCGAACGTATTGCGGCCATCGGCGCGCAGCGGCGGCTCGATCCTACGGTCGAGGCGGCCGCGGATCTGATGTGGGCATCGGCGAACTCAGCGTCTCTGCTCTACGTAACGGCACAGCTTCGCAACAGCGCACCGCCCACGCCTGCCGTTCTTAAAGACATTCGTGAGAACGCTGTCCGAACCATCTTGACCGCGGAATCGAAAGGCCGATCGTCATGAGAATTCTCGTCACCGGAGGTACCGGCCTTCTCGGAGGCAGTATGATCCCGAAGTTCGCGGGGAATGGCCATCAAGTGTTTGCCCTCACGCGCTCGACATCGTCCCACGCGAAGCTTAGGGCGTTGGGAGCGTCCCCCGTCGACGGCGATCTGGAAGATAGTTCGCCGCTGTCGTTGCCTGCGGTCGATGCCGTCGTGCACGCGGCGGCGTTGTTCCGATTCTCCGGACCTCGCGAGCCGTTCTTCCGCACCAATGTCGAAGGTACCGGCAGGCTTCTGGCCTGGGCCGAAAAAACCGGAGCGAGGACTTTCGTCCATATAAGCGCGGCGGGAGTCATCATGGACGGCGCGGGTACGCCCATGCGCGATGCAGACGAGAGCGCACCGACGTTCCCGAACCACTTCTCTGCCTACCTGGCGAGCAAGGCCCGGGCCGAGGCGATCGTGCTGGCGGCCAACAAGCCGGGCTTGCGCACCCTGGCACTCCGCCCGCCGGCACTCTGGGGACCTGGCGACCCGTTCAGCCGGGCGCTTCCTCAGGCAATCAACTCGGGGCAGTTCGCCTTCATCGACCGTGGCGACTATGCCTTTGCCACCTGCCATGTGGACAATGTCGTTGAAGCCGTGCAATGCGCCTTGGAGCGTGGCGAGGGTGGTCGCACCTACTTCATTACGGATCAGGAAAAGCTGACATTTCGCGAATTTGTGGCTGCGCTCGCGAGCGTTCAGGGCTTGTCCATCGAGAAACTGCGCTCGATGCCCTACTGGCTCGCGGTGACTCTGGGCCGGTTGATGGACGCGGTCTGGGCCGTCACTCGCAAGGAAGGCGACCCGCCGATTTCGCGTTCGATGATGCGCATGATCGGGCGGGAATTCAGCGTCAATGACGCCGCCGCGCGCCGTGACCTGGGCTATGTCGGAAAGACTTCGCGCACCGATGGCCTGCGCGGTTATGGCAAAGTCCTTCCAATCTAGCGTGGTCGAATTCCTCCGGATGCGCCAGAATGCCGTGCACGGGCTAAGTCATGCACCCTAAGTCATCCTCCAACTGAAATCACGCTAACGATGTTTCGCAAACACCTAGTCTCGAGTCGAACGAGCGGCGAACCCGGTTTCCATTGGCGGGGCGCCGAGGTCACGCGACTCGAAGGTTTTACCGACGCCGTTTTCGCGTTCGCCGTCACGCTGCTCGTTGTATCGCTCGAGGTCCCGAAGACCTTTCCGGAACTGTTCGTTGCAATGCACGGCTTCCTGGCATTTGGCGTCTGCTTCGCCCTGCTGGCGAACGTCTGGTACCAGCACTATCGCTTCTTCCGCCGCTACGCACTAGAGAACCCTTGGGTGGTGTTCCTCAATTGCGTGTTGCTGTTCTTCGTGCTGTTTTACGTCTACCCCCTCAAATTCCTCTTCACGGCCATGTTCGATAGCGCCGAGATCTCGGCTTCTGAGACCCGGACGCTTTTCACGATCTGGAGTCTCGGCTACGCGGCCGTATTCACCGTTTTCACTCTGCTGTATCTGCATGCTTGGCGCATTCGTGCACAGCTGGAGCTGACGCCATTGGAAGCGATGCGCACTCGAGTGAGCCTCTTGGACCACCTTGCAATGGTCTTCATCGCCCTGCTTTCGACCGCGCTGGCGCGCACAATGCCCGATCGTTACGTCGGACTCACGGGTTATGTTTACTTTCTCGTTCCGGTGTATTTCACAATCGCGCACTCGATCGCCGGTCGCCGAGAACGACAGCTTCAATGACAGCCATTTCGGGCCTGACTCCGCACGGTGCGGCGTAGGCACACTCACGGCGAATCTGCCGCCGTGCGCGCCACCTCGAGAATCTTTGCAATCCTGGTTTCCGCATCCGTCCGGATCTTGAACTCCACACGCCGCGAGCGCGCCGCGTCCTCCTTTCCGGACGCATCGAGAATCAGCCTCGACGAGGACAATCCGTTCGCGGTCACGAGGCGGCGGAGCCAGTCGAGGTCGCCGCGGACCTGCGGGAGCATCTGCACGTAGAGCAGGGTTGATCTCGTCCGTGCCTGCGAAAGTTCCATGTTGTGCATGTAGGCATCGTCGGGCGATGCGCCACCGATCCAATCCGACGATGTATGCCCTTCAATACGGACCTCGGTGATCGCATCCCGATACTTCGGCGACGTCAGAATTCTCACGTATCGGGGAAAGAAGTCGTTCAGAATCTCCTTGAAAGCCGGCTTCAACTCACTGCTGCCCTGGGCAAACAGAATGTCCGGATCCGAGAATCGGAGCGTCAGATCCGCCTTGATCAGCTGGGCGTTCCATCTGGGCAGGTCCGCGGAGAACCCCTTGCGCAGATCCTCATAGAGGGCGTCACGGGTCTCACTGTACGCAACGGCCACCGTTTTTATTCTGCCGGCGTCCGCCTCGACCCGAATCATGTAGCACACCGCGATCAGTAGAAACATGACCATGAGCCCGGTCATCAAGTCGCTCAAGGGAATCCAATGAGCTTCCGATCCCGCCGTCCGATCCGCGGACAAGGCGTCGCTCACCGCTGCGCTCTCGTGGCCTGAATGGATTCAACCGGATGTCGCGACACTGCGCCGAGCGTCTCCGGATTCGGCCGCATACCCTGCTCGCTCCGAGCTATCAATTGACCGATTCTCTGCTCTATGATCGGCAACCCCTCTGTCACTTCTGTTATCAGCCCGGAAAGCAGCATGACCGCCCGGGCCAGCTGCTCACTCTGGTTGTTCAGCGCGCGCACGATGTTCTGCAGCGATCGGGCCACCGCCGCAAATTCCGACGCCGTGTTCACGATGTCTGTGAAGCGCAATGCCGCTTCCGCCATGCTCTCCCGGGTCGCGGTCTCTTGCTCTATCAAGGCCTCCAGTTGACTCTCGTATTGAACCTGCCAGGAAACGAGCCTCTCGACGCCGGAGTTCAATTGCCTGAAATTGTCGCCGAACTGCTCATTTAGCTTCACGTTGAAGTTCCGAACCACTTCCGTTAAGGCGTTTACGAGCGTCTTCGAGTTCGTCTCTGCAATATTCTCCGCGTATCTGTCGAATGCTCCGGTCAACCTGTCGATGCGATCGCTGCTGTCCGCGCGCAAGAGCTTGGTCTGACTCAACAGGCTGGAATCATCGCCGCCCGCAATCGACTGGTTGAGCTGCACCAGCAAGCGGGCCAGGTCGTCCACGGTGGATCCTTCCTGCGCGGAGGACGCCGGTGCGATCGCGTCGCCGAACAGCGCGACCCGGATCTTGAGCGTGAGCGCCCAGAATATCCCGACCACGGATGACCAGAACGCTGTGCGGATTCCGCCGAGAAGATACGGGACGCTGCTTCGAACGTTGTTCGGGTCGAAATCCAGCAGCCCCCAGGCAATGCCGGCGAAGCAAAAGAATATGCCGAGTGTCGTCAGGATCGTAGGGCCGAGCGACGTGGCGCGGCGCGACCATTTGATGTGGAACAGCAGGGCGATCGACGATATCAGCACGGTGGAGAATTGCGTAAAAACGTTGAGACCTTCCCAGACGCGTTCCATCGGCCTTCTCCTGCAACGTCCCACCGATTTTCTGTTTGCAGCGCATCTCCCGCAATCAGGTGTTCACCCGAGTTTCCGGATGCAATCGATAAACGCGCGCAGCGGTGCGGGCACGAGACGGCGACCGGGATAGTAGAGAAACGGTCCCGAGAAACGCTGCCACCAGGGCTCGAGGACGGGCTCGAGGGCTCCGCTGTTCAGGTGAGGGCGGAGCCAGTCCTCGAACAGATAGATGATGCCGCTGCCCGCAAGTGCCGCATCGATTGCAAGATCGGTAGCCGCACCGGCTTGCACGAGCAGCGGACCCGAGGGATCCACCTTCACCACCTCGCCGTCGCGCTCGAACTCCCACGGCATCGCAGCGCCGCTCGAGAATCGGCCTCGCAGACAGGCATGCTCGAGCAGGTCACGTGGATGCCGCGGGCGGCCGCATCGATCAAGGTAGTCGGGAGAGGCGGCTGCCGCGAAGCGCTGGATGCGGGGGCCGATCGGTACCGCGATCATGTCTTTCTCCAGCCGTTCGTCGTAGCGGATTCCCGCGTCGCACCCCGACGCCAGCACATCGACGAAACTGTCCTCGGCGATTATCTCCAGCCTGATCTCGGGATAGGCGGCGAGGAAGGGTGGAACGATCGCGGGCAAGACCAAGCGTGCGGCGCTCACGGGGACATTGAGGCGCAGCGTGCCCGCCGGGCGCGTGCGAAAGCTGTTCACCACATCGAGGGCTGCCTGCACCTCGTTCAACGCGGGCCCAAGCCGCTCCAGCAAACGCTGCCCCGCCTCGGTGGGAACCACACTGCGTGTGGTGCGATGAAGCAGTCTCACGCCGAGCTTAGCTTCCAGTCGACGGACGGCCTCGCTCAGTCCGGAGGCACTACCGCCGCTCGCCCGCGCTCCGTCCCGAAAGCCCTGCGCTCGCGCCACCGCGAGGAAGGCATTCAAGTCGCCGAGGTCCATGTCCATTGTTCGTATTACCGCACAGCCCGTGCGGATTATACCGGATTGTCGAACGAAGCAGCGGCGCTTAGAGTGGCATCACCCAGGTCCCACGGGAGTTTCAGACATGTCCAGCAACGATAAATCCGCCACCTTCCAACTCGGCGACCACCCTGTGAGTCGCCTCGGCTATGGTGCGATGCAACTCGCGGGGCCGGGAGTCTTCGGTCCTCCGAAGGACACTGATGCCGCACTCGCCGTGCTGCGCGAGGCGGTTGCCGGCGGCGTGAATCACATCGATACCGCCGACTTCTATGGCCCGCATCTCACCAATCGGATCATCCGCGAGGCGCTTCATCCTTACCCGAAGGGCTTGGTCATCGTCACCAAGCTCGGCGCCCGGCGCGGCGCGGATGCCTCGTGGATTCCGGCCTTCTCGCCTGAAGAGCTGACTCAGGCGGTCCACGACAACCTCCGCAATCTCGGCGTGGATGTGCTCGATGTCGTGAACCTGCGCGCGATGTTTGACGTGCATCACCCCGCGGAAGGGCCGCTCGAGGCGCCGCTCACCGTGCTCGCCGACTTGCAGCGACAGGGCTTGGTGCGCCATATCGGGTTGAGCAACGTCACGCCCAAACAAATCGCGGATGGGCGGCGGATCTGCGAGATCGTCTGCGTGCAAAACCACTTCAATTTGGCGCACCGCACCGACGATGCCCTGATCGAAACTCTGGCGGGGCAGGGTATCGCCTACGTCCCGTACTTCCCGCTCGGGGGATTCACGCCGCTGCAGTCGTCCACTCTGTCGGACGTCGCCGCACGGATGGATGCCACACCCATGCAAGTCGCGCTCGCCTGGCTGCTGCATCGCGCGCCGAACATTTTGCTCATTCCCGGAACCTCGAGTATTGCGCATCTGCGCGAAAATCTGGCCTCTCCCCAACTCACGCTTACTCGGCAAATCCTGGACGAGTTGAACGGGATTGCTTGACAATAGGAGTATCGAAAATGCCGACTTCATCCAAGAGAATCGCGCTCATCACGGGTGGTAGCCGTGGTTTGGGCCGCAACACAGTGCTGAGCCTCGCCGAGCGCGGCATCGATTCGATCTTTACCTACCACTCCAACCAGGCAGAAGCGGGCAAGGTCGTCAGCCTGGCGGCGGGGGCGGGGCGGCAGGCCGTCGCCTTGCAGCTCGACACCGGCAAAGCCGGCACTTTCGATCCGTTCGTCAAGGGTGTGCGCAAGGCGCTGGCGGATCTGGGCGCGGAGCGCTTCGACTACCTCGTCAACAATGCCGGCACCTCGCACCACGCCGCCTTCGATAAGACCACTGAGGCGGAGTTGGACAGCCTTTACCATGTCCACTTCAAGGGCGTGTTCTTCCTGACGCAGAAGCTCCTGCCGCTCATGAACGACGGCGGCCGGATCGTGATGGATCTCCTCGGGCCTCACGCGCATCATCTTGCCGGGAAGCGCCCCTTATGCGTCCATGAAGGGCGCCATCGAGGTACTCACCCGCTACCTGGCGAAGGAGTTGGCGCCGAGTGATTACCTTGGAACTTTCCGCCTATTTGGATCGCATACGTTTTGAGGGCGGCGTGCGGCCGGATCTCGCGACGCTCAGAGCCATCCATCGAGCCCACCAATACGCGATCACATTCGAAAATCTCGACGTGCAGCTGCGTCGTCCCGTCGTCATGGATCTGGAGCCGAACTACGACAAGATCGTCCGCCGGCGGCGTGGCGGCTGGTGCTATGAATTGAACGGTGTGATGGGATGGGCGCTCGATCAAATAGGCTTCGATGTGACGCGCATGAGCGCCGGCGTGATGCGAGCGCGCGCGGGTGATGCACAGCTGGGCAATCACTTGTGTTTGCTGGTCCGTCTCGACCAACCTTACCTCGTCGACGTTGGATTTGGAGGAAGCATGACGGAGCCGTTGCCGCTGAGAGCATCGGAACGCGAGGATCGCCCGTACCGTTTGGGGCTGAGTGAATTGGACGATGGCCACTGGCGATTCGCCGAAATCGCGCACGGCGATGGCGACGATTTCAGCTTCGACTTCCGCGCCGCACCCGCCGACGAAGCGCTGCTGGCGCGGAAGTGCCGGTTCCTTCAAACCGATCCGGCTTCCCCGTTCATCCAGAATCTCGTCGTCCAGCGCCGCACAGCCGATGCGCACCTCTCCTTGCGCGGCCGCGTTCTGGCGGCCATACATACGACGCGTGTCGACAAGAAGCTCCTGAACTCCGCAGACGAACTTGTCGCCACCCTCCGACACAGTTTCGATCTCGACACCCCCGAAGCCGCAACCCTCTGGCCTTCAATCTGCGCCCGGCACGAGGCGCTCTTCGCCGGCATGTCCGAGCGGGCGACCTGATCCCGGCTTAGACCGCTATCCGGCCCACGTTCAACGGTACGTCTTGACAGAGACCTTCGGCGAACAATCCAAGCCGATGAAAAGTAAGGTGTTATCTTCGGCCTTCTTCGTCGGAATTGCGGTTTTCAAATGCGAAGCGGGTGCTGCGCCGCGTCTCGACCCAGGTGGCCGACACGCGCCGGGGGGAAGCTCACTTTGGAATGCAAAGAGGAGGCGGTGAGCGAGGCGTTCGAGATTTCTCAGATCCCACGCGGGCAAGGTACCGCGGAACTTCTCGCGGTACTTGAGGCTCAGCAGACATTGCCGGACTCACGGTGTGGCCATGCGGCAGTGATCGTACTGTAGGAGAAGTCCGACAGCAGCCAACGGTGCGTGGACATCCCGCCGACCCTGCCGGTGGTCCAATATGGTTCGCGAAAGTCATCACAACTTCAATTGTGGTGCGCGAAGCAACAACAAGTTTTTCGGCACTGATTCGGACCGCTCTCGATGCGGTTTCCAATCGGTCCGTGCGTCGGGTCATTCACGGCGCGCGAAGTTTGGTCCATTTAGCTTGTTTAGGAGGCCGCAAGACTGCTGATGAGAACCGCAGAACTCCGTAAGGGACGTCGCAGCAATCGGGGCCGCAAGTGGTTTGCGTAGAAACCACAGGGCACTGTCGGTCATCCGCGACGCCGTTTTTCGATGGCACATCCCTTGCTAGGATTCTGTGACGTGCCGCGCATAACTTCTCTACACTAGTATCGTTGCAATCGGGGTTCAGGATTATGACAAGTCGCAAATTGTTGGTGATATGTCTGTTGGCGGCGGCGTACACGGGTGCACATGCTTCCGATGCGCAAAACCAACAGGCCGTCGGATCCATCGCGATCGACTCGCAGAGCCCATCAGGGGTGAACTCTCCGGCGCAAACCGTGCCGAAGCCAAGCAACCATGGGCGCAATCCCGCGCTGCGGAGCAACCTTTCGAACATCAAGAGGGGTGTGGTCAAGGAGATGAGAGCGACTTCAGCCTTTGTGCAGCAGGAGGCTGCCAAACCAGGAGCCCTTGATGATTGGTTGATCGTACTGGCGGCTCTCGGTTTGATCGTCCTGCAGCTGCGGCGCAAACACAAGTCGTTGCCGCAAAGTCGGATTGCACGTTATGGCTGATTGATAGTCGAGAGTTCCGCCGCCTGATGCCTTTTTGGATGGTGAAATGATGATCGATGAGTCGCTAGTAGCCGATATAGTTCGCGCACGATCGCAACCACAATCACAGGGGGTGACCTCCTTCGATTCCGGCGCCGTATTCATGGTCAAGGCGCTGTTTTATCCCGTGACCGCAGTCGCGTTTCTCGTCTTCTGCCTGTGGCTGGGACATCGCTCGTTCACCGGACCCTATTTCTTGATCGCGGTGCTGACCTTCGCGGGGACGGCGGAATTTCTGGGCGACTCGCGCGTGGACCACGATCCCACGGCACTACACCAGGAGCTGCGATGGCTGCTGGATATGGTTCTTCGGTGGGTCGCCGTCGGCGTGTGTGTGGCGTTGGTGCTGTACCTGTCCGGCTTGCGCGTTTCGCGGACAGATCGCGCGCTGGCCGCGTGGTTCGTCTTTACGCCGATCGTATTGTGGGGCGGCACCATCGGCATGCGTCAGATTCTGCTCTACGTGGGCATCAAGCAGGCGAAGCAGCGCCGCGCCGTCATCGTGGGCGCGAACAAACAGGGTCTGTTGTTGGGTAAGAAGATCCTGGAACAATCTCTCATGCGCGTCAATCTGCTGGGGTTTTTCGATGATCGGCCCATGAACTATCTGCCGCGACTCGCAGAGGCCCGGTTGGGACGGATAGGCGATGTGCCGGATTTCGTGCGCAAGCACGGCGTGAACGTGGTCTACGTCACGCTGCCCATTTCGCCTCGCCCGGGTCTTGCGAAATTGTTGCATGGCCTGCGCGACACGGTGGCATCGGTGTACTTCGTCCCGGACTTGAGCTCGCTCGACAATATCCAGCCGCGCATCGACGTACTGCATGGCATGCCGATGTTTGCGGTGAACGAGTCGCCGTTATTCGGTGTGCGATCGGTGGCGAAGCGCGTCAGCGACCTCGTTTTGTCCTTCCTGATCCTGCTCATCGTGTGGCCGGTTCTGGTCGCCGTTGCCATAGGCGTCAAACGCACCTCCAGCGGCCCCGCGATTTTCAAGCAGCTTCGTTACGGCCTGGATGGCCGCGAGATCTTGGTCTACAAATTCCGGTCCATGACGGTCACCGAGGACGGCGCCACGAACTACACGCAGGTCACCCGCGACGACAACCGCGTGACGCCCTTCGGCGCGTTCATTCGCCGAACATCGCTGGATGAACTGCCGCAGCTGTTCAATGTTCTCGAGGGGAGCATGAGCCTGGTGGGCCCGCGTCCGCATGCCATCGCGGTGAACGAGCGTTACCGCAGCTTGATTCCCAGCTACATGTTCCGGCACAAGGTCAAGCCCGGAATCACCGGTTGGGCGCAGGTCAACGGCTATCGCGGAGGAGATGATTTGCGCACGATGACGAAACGGATCGAGTTCGACCTGGAATACCTCAAGAACTGGTCCATGTGGCTCGATTTTAAAATCATACTGAGGACATTCTCGTTGATCTGGAGCGATCGCGATGCCTACTGACCCAGGACCTTACGTGCAAGGCGTCCGATATGCGCGGGCATTCGCCGTTGCCGCGGCGGCGGTCATGTGGTTTACGCAGGTGGCCGCAAAACCCGAAGACTATCGGCTCGGCGCCGGCGATCTGATCAGGATCGTCGTATTCGATCACGACGAGTTGAGCGTCGATACGCGCATTAGTCAGACCGGCAACATCACCTTTCCCTTGGTCGGACTGGTGCCGGTAGCCGGATTGACGACTCGAGATGCGGAGTTGCTCCTGGCGCGGCGTTTGACGGAAGGCGGCTTCGTCAAGCAGGCGGAAGTCTCCGTGCTGGTCGAGGAATTCCAGAGCCAGAAGGTGTCGGTCATGGGCCAGGTCGCGAAGCCCGGACAGTATCCGCTCGACTCGTCGAAGAAGGTTCTCGACCTGCTGGCGATTGCGGGCGGGGTGCTCAACGACACAGCCGCGGATGAGGCGACACTGGTGCGCGCCGACGGTAAACGCATCATCATCGATCTGCAGAAGCTGTTCGACGGCGATCCGGCGGTGAATTACGGCGTACAGGACGGCGACACCGTATTCGTGGCCCACGCGCCGCAGTTCTATATCTACGGCCAGGTCCAACATCCGGGTCAATACCGTCTCATGCGAAACACCACGATTTCGCAGGCCATCTCCATCGGGGGCGGCCTCATGCCTCGCGGCACTCAGCGCGGCGCCATCGTCAAGCGCGTGGACCCGTCGGGCAAGGAACGCCTGTACTCGGTAAAGAGCGATGACGTACTGCAGCCGAACGATGTGCTGATGATCAAAGCGAGCATCTTTTGAAACGAACGCGAGCAATTTTATGCGCCTATCGCAATTGATACGGATTCTCTGGATTCACAGATCGATGTCGATGTGGATCCTGTTTTGGGTATTGACGCTCGCGGTGGCGGCAAGCTTCCTGCTGCCGAAGAAGTACACCGGAGAAGGGGCGGTCGTGGTGGATGCGCGCGGCATCGATCCGCTCGCGCAAGACGGCGTCATGGCGGCGCAGCAGGAGGCCAACTACGTAGCGACGCAGGTCGATGAAATCGAAAGCCACAATGTCGCTCTGAAGGTGGTCGACCGGATGAAATTGACCAGCGATCCCGAGATCGCCGAAAAGTTTCAGGACAAGACCGGCGGGGTGGGTTCCATTCGCGACTTTGCGGCGGACGAGATATTGAAACACCTCACCGTGAAGCCGTCGCGCGATAGCGACGTAATCTTCGTCGAGTTCACCAGCAAGTCTCCGCAGGCCGCGGCCGACATCACGAATGCGTTTTCCGAAGGCTACCTGCAGGCCAGTCTGGAGCTCAGGGTCGATCCCGCGCGCCGTCAGGCCGGTTGGTTCGGTCAGCAGGTCGATGAGCTCCGCACGGCCCTGGAAACGGCCCAGCGCAAGCTGTCGGCCTATCAAGCCCAACATGGCATCATTGGCACCGATGAGACCAAGGACAACAAGCTGGACGCCGAGACGGCCCGGCTGACCGAGCTCTCCAATCGTTTCGTCGACGCGCAGGCCGCCATGTACGATGCCGAGACTCGTCAGCGGCAGATGAGCGAGGCCGCGGCAAAAGGCCTTTCCGATGAGTCGGTGAATGTGCAGCAAAATCCGCTGCTGCAGAACCTGAAGACCGAGCTCGCGCGCTCCACGGCAAAGTTTGCCCAAGTGTCGCAGCGTTATGACCACAACCATCCTCAATACATCAGCGCGCAGGCCGAACTCGAGGCGCTGCGCAACAAGGTGGCGACCGAAGTCGGCAACGCCAATGCTGCAGTCGAGAGGGAGGCGCGGGTTGCGAGGCAGAACATGTCGGATTTGCAGCGTGCCATGGACCAGCAGCGCAAGCGCATTCTCGACCTGCAACACAGCCAGGACGAGTACGGTGTGCTCAAGCGGGATGAGGAGAGCGCCCGTACCGCGTACGACTCCGCCATGCAGCGCGGCGGCCAGACGAAGTTGGAAAGCGAGCTCAAGACCACCAACACCGCAATCCTGAATTACGCGTTCCCGCCGATGAAGCCCTCATCGCCGCGCCTGCTTCTCAATCTCGCGTTGGGGTTCATCCTGGGCTGCATGCTTGCCGTCGGTGCGAGTTTGACCAAGGAGCGGTTCGATCCGCGCATCCATACGCATGTCGACTTGCTGGATGGAGCGGGCATCCCGGTACTCGCTGAATTGCCGTACATGCACATCGCGATACGGCGCTATCGCCGCCGCCGCGGGTGGTTTGGATCCAAGGGAAAAAGGCCGCGGTTGGAACCGCGAATAGCGGAGAAACTCTAGTGAGCGCAACGAAAATATCCCGACAGCGAGGGCCGATGGCACCTACTTTGGTCGACACGCGGCTGGGTGAGCTGTTGCAGAACGACGGAACGCTGACCGAACATGACATCAAGGTCATTTTGGCGGCCCAACGCGACAGCGGTGATCGCTTCGGAGAGGTCGCGTCGCGTTTGGGGCTGGCGAGCGAGCAGGACGTCCGCCGGGCGCTCGCCCGGCAGATTGAATTTCCGGTGCTCAAGCCGGGCGAATCCGACCTGAGTCCGGAACTCGTCTCCGCGTACCAACCCAACAGCAGGCGTGCGGAAGAGCTGCGCACCTTGCGCAGCGAGCTGATGCTGCGCTGGTTCGGGCGCAGCAATAGGGTTCTCGCGGTAATCGAACCCAGGCCGGGCAACGGCTGCAGCGTGCTTGCCGCAAATATGGCGGTGGCATTTGCGCAGCTGGGCGAGCGCACGCTGCTCATCGACGCCAACCTGCGCACGCCGTCGCAGCACCTGCTCTTTGGAGTCGAACCGCAATATGGCCTGGTCGATTGCATCAAGGGCCGCGAAAGCCTCGAAAACGCGCTCACGCGGGTCCCGGGATTCAGCTGCCTGTCGCTGCTGTGCGCCGGAGAGCCTCCTCCCAACCCGCAGGAGCTGCTCGGGCGTGTTTCATTCGGTTACCTGATGGAGACCGCGCCGGTCAAATACGATGTTGTAATCGTCGATACGGCGCCGATTTGCGAGTGCGCCGACGCGCAGCTCGTCGCATCGCGCGCGCGGGGCGCGATTCTCGCGATCAAGCGCCACAACACCCGCCTGGCGGATGTGATGCGCGTCAAGGCGCAACTCGAATCGGCCGAAGTCTCGCTGCTCGGCGCAGTGATCGATGGGTAGTACGGTTGTGGCGCCCGGCGTTGCAATTGGGAAGGTCCCTGGCGGCGCGGTGTCGACGACGAACTGGCTGAGTTTCGCCCTGTTGGCCACCCCGCTGATAGGCGCCACCTTTATATCGAAGTTCGCGGTTCCGCCGTTCGGCAAGCAGGGAATCGGCATCTCGCTGTTCGTGTTGCTGGCGGTGGTCATTGCGGGCTGCGTCGGCGGCGTCATGCGCATCGAACCCCGGCGATTGACGCTCTATTTTATGCTCGTTGGATCTCTGGGCGTGATTCAACTATTGCAGCCGGAAGCGTTCTCTCCCCTGTCGTTGCTGCTGCTCGCCGGCGTGCATCTTCCGTACGTGGTGACCGTGCCGCACAGCGACGACCGCGATCGCATCATCGAGTTATTTCTGGGGATCGCCACGATTCTCGCTCTGTTGGGCATCGCGCAGTACGGCCTGCAATTCTTCGTCGATCCGACCCTTTTGTTCCCGATCGAGAATTTCGTCCCCGACTCCTTCATTGTCCAGCACTTCAATCATCAGGCCGCCATGGAGTACGGTTCGCATGAATTCCGGGCCAACGGCGTATTCATGCTGGAACCTTCCTTCTTCAGTCAGCTGCTGGCCGTCGCCATCATCGCTGAATTGTATACGCGGGGTCGGATGACGCGTCTTGCCATATTCGGGCTCGCCCTGATTGCGTCGTACTCGGGAACGGGCATCGCGGTGCTCGCGATTTGCCTGCCGCTGTTGGTGGTCGCGCAGCGCCGCTGGGGGCTGTTGCTCATCGGCGTGGTTGCATTGGTTGCGATCGTTCTGGTGCACGAATACGTTCATGAGATTCGTATATTGTCGAGAGTCTCCGAGTTCAACAACACGCATTCGAGCGGCTACTCGCGTTTTGTGGGCGGATTCTATCTCTTCGATCAATTTCTATGGCACGACCCGTGGCGGGCGCTGTTCGGCTATGGAGCCGGCGCGTTCACGAACTACGCCTCCCGCGCCGGAAACGGCGGCGACGAAATGGCGCTGTTCAAGATCGTGATGGAATTCGGTCTCGTCGGCGCAGTGGTCTATTTCGGATTTCTGTTCAGCTGCCTGTTCTATTCGTCGGCGCCGCGAATTTTGATACTCGCGGTGGCCATTACCTACTTCCTGAACGGAATTTACACGTCATTTGCACACGGTCTCGCGCTCGGCTTGCTGCTGTGGAAACCGGTGCCGTACTACGAGACGCGCGGTCAGTGGCTGGGGAAATGGTCGCTTCGAACCCCGACGATAAGTCCGGTCGCCGCACAGCCTGCGCTGCATGCAGGAGGCCGGGCATGAGCACGGGGCTGTTTTTGTTGGGGATTCTGTGCCTGCTGGCGGCGTGCCATCCATTCGTCACCTATCCGTGGTCGTTGATCGTCCTGCAGGTGCTGCGTCCCGCCAGGCGCCTCACGGGGGGCGCGCCCGATGTTCATTTGGATTGCGCAGTTTGCGTGTGCGCGTACAACGAAGAGCACATCATCGCGCGCAAGGTCGAGAACCTCCTGGCGCTGCGCGCGCGCGAACCGGGTCTCGAAATACTCATCTATGTGGACGGCGCAAGCGATCGCACCGCGGAGATCCTGCGGGAGTACGGGTCTCAAATCAACCTGCATGTCGGAACCCGCCGCCTCGGGAAGACGCACGGCATGAACCTGTTGGCATCCAAGGCTCTGGCTCCGATATTGATTTTCACGGATGCCAACGTATTGATGGATATGGATTGCGTGCGGGATTTGCGGCGCTACTTCGCAGACTCGGACATCGGCTGCGTTTGCGGCAGGCTCATCTATACGAACGGGCGGGCATCGTCGACCGCCTCATCGGGATCCGCCTACTGGCGGTTCGAAGAGACCATCAAAAGGCTGGAGATGGAAAGCGGCTCGATGATCGGCGCCGACGGATCCGTGTTCGCGATCCGGCGCGCCCTGCACCAACCGCCGCCGGACCACATCATCGACGATTTGTACGTGTCGTTGATGATCCTGTGCAGCGGATTCCGGGTCATACAGGCCAGCGACGCGGTGGCCTACGAGGAGTCGGTAGTGTCGGGGCGCGAGGAGTTCAGGCGCAAGATACGTATCGCGTGCCAGGCCTTCAACGTCCACCGCCTGCTTTGGCCGCAGCTGCGCAGGCTGGACGGAGTTACGCTCTATAAATACGTATCGCACAAATTGATCCGCTGGTTCACGATTTACCTGCTGGCAATCGCCGCCCTGGCGTTCGAGGGCGCATTGATCGCCGCGGGGCATGCTCCGCTCGCCGCCGCGCTCGCCGTTTGCACCGCGGCTGCCCTGTGTCTGGGCTGCGTCTCGTCGATCCGGCCTTTCGCGCAATTCGCAGGGACCATGGCGGCATTGGCGGGCACCGGATTGGGTGTGTGGCGGTCCATGCGGGGAGATCGCTATCAAACATGGATTCCGGCCGCGTCGATTCGGAGATGACGCCGATGACCAATCGAATGCGATGCCTGTGGATCTCCCGCTATATTCCATTTCCGTCGAACGAAGGCGCGAAAGTGTATTCGGCGAATCTCGCGCAATCTCTGGCTCGGTCGGGCGTCTTCGTACGTTTCATCGGTTTCGGAGACGCGAACGCGGTGCCGGAATCGGCCGCGGGGGTCGAATGGCTGGCGGTGCCGGGGAAGCGGCGCAGCAAAGCTCTCGCGGCATTCAGCGACCGGCCGATTGCGGCTGCCGTCGATGCGACCGACGCCTACGGTGCGCTGCTCGAGGAGCAGTTGCGCGAGCACTGGGATGCAGTGGTGCTCGACAGTTATGCCACAGGCTGGGCGCTCGACCGTTGTCTGGCATATCGGAATGAGAGGCCCGACCATCCGCCGGTGCTCGTGCATGTATCCCACAATCATGAAGAAGCGCTATGGGGCGCCATGGCCCGCGAGGCCCGCGGATCGGCGCTCAGGCGATGGGTGCTCCGGCGCAATGCAGGCAAGGTGGGCGCGCTCGAGCGGCGGATGGTACGAAGCGCGGATCTTGTGACCGCGATTACCGACGAGGACCGCCGCGCGCTGGGCGCCGATGCCGAACACATTCGCGTGTTGACGCTCATGCCCGGATACAACGGGTGGGTCGCAGGCGAGCGGCCCATTGCTTCGGCCACGCCTCGGCGCGTGATCATCATGGGTTCGTTTAATTGGATAGTGAAGCAGGAGAATATCGCCCGCTTCGTAGAGATCGCCGATCCGATTTTCAAGGAACACGGAATCGAACTGGACGTCGTCGGCGAAATGCCGCAAGCCCTGTTGACCGCGCTGCGGGCACGTTGCCGGGCGACTCATTTCCACGGTTTCCTGACCGATGTCGCACCTCTCCTGAGATGTGCGCGTATCGCAATCGTTCACGAGTCCATAGGAGGCGGGTTCAAACTCAAATTGCTGGACTATATTTTCGCACGCGTGCCCATCGCAACGGTATCGCAGGCCGTTGCAGGTCTGTCGGATGAACTTCGGCGCGCGATGCTGACAAACGACAGCCAAACCGGATTGATCGCCGACATAGTTTCCCACATGGACCGATTCGACGAGTTGAATCGGATGCAGGAGCGCGCCTTTTCGCTCGGCAATGAGCAATTCCAGTGGGCCGTCAGGGGCGATGAGTTTCGGCAGGCCATATTCGACGTCCGTCAGCAGCGGCGCGCCATGCAGGCGCCTCGAACACCGCCGGATGCGGGCCTGGTCGACGTCGATCTCGCTGCGGCCAAACGGCACCGGGCACATGCATAAACTCTCGAGCAAGCGGCGCGCATTGGCGATAGGCCTGTGGGTGGGGATGGCATCGTCGGCGTTCGCGGATCCGCCTCTTCTTACGAATCCGCCACTGGCTCCGACTCCACCGGGGGGTGCGAATCCGACTCTTACCACGGATTCCCCCATTACCAGGGATTCCCCAAACAATCTCGATTTCTTCATCGCCGATCAATTTACCTATGACGATAATCTTTACAGGCTGCCGTCCTACTACGACATCACGACGGTGGCCGGGCCTCTGGCGAAGCGCGAGGACGGTTTCAATGCCACCACCCTGGGCGGCGATGGCCGTTGGTTTTCCGACAACCAGACGTTCGGCATCGATTTTCGCGCCGACGACAATCGCTTCATCCATAACGATTCGCTGAACAACGTCTCGGGCAAGGGCAACCTCGAATGGGATTGGCGGGTAGCATCTTATTGGTCGGGGCAGGTGGGCGTGAGCTATTTTCGCGGGCTCGCCAATTTCGCCGACACGGGCTACTACGCGCGCGACGTGGTCGAAAGAGCGGATTATTTCGGCAATATTCGCTACCAGGTGGGACCGCATTTTGCGATTTACGGCGGATTCATCGGCGCGGATACCACGCAGACCGCGGTCCCCGAGCAGCTGTATAACTTTCACAGCAAGGCCGGAAACGCCGGAATCGAGCTTGCGGCCTCATCGCAAAACACCTTGACCTTCGACTATAAATATACGGATGCAACCTTCCCGCAGAACTTCGTGTTGAACGGTACACCGTTCAATTCGGACTACCGAGAGGATACGGAGCGTGTCCTGCTCAAGTATGTCTTCAGTGCGGCGACCGAACTCGATGTCAGCGCCGGCTATCTGAAGCGCGATTATCCGCAGTCGAATTTCGCGACTTTCTCGGGGGACATCTGGAAGGCGGCGCTGCAATGGCAGCCGACCGACAATTTGCAATGGGTATTGACGGGGTGGCGCCAGCTCACCGCGTACATAGAGGCAGAGTCCGATTATTTCGTGTCGAACGGCGTCGCCCTTGCGCCGGTGTGGATTGCGACGGACACCTTGTCCCTATCCGCAGGCGTCTCTCGGGAGAATCACGATTACATCGCCTCCAGCCCGAGCGCCCTTACGTACTTCACGCGCCACGACCGGTTGACGACCGAACAGGCGCGCGTGGCCTACACCCCGACCTCTTCACTGACGTTCAAACTCTCGGTGACCTACGAGGAGCGCGAATCCAATCTGGCGCGCTTTCAGTTCAACGATACGCTCGCGATGGCCAGCGTGACCTACATGATCAGGCCGTAGATCCATGTGCTCGAGTGCGCGGCCCGCTGGGGCGCGCGCGTTGGGCGCTGTCGATGGATGTTCCCTGCCGTCCGGCGAGCTTGTCCGCAATGCCATGCTCGAGTGGAGTGTGCACTGCAATGCAGGCGGGGGAGCTTTTGCCTGGAAGCTTAGGGCTCCTCCCCAGTCACCCTCCTGCCGGCTTCCATGGCGGGCCCGGTTTCCCGTCTGTCAATGTCAAGGAAAGTACTCCATTTTGTAATAGTGCTGTAACATATCGGTACTATGATAACGGAAGGGTCTTCACGGCCCGACTCGCCGGACCCCGGCGTCGCCTTGGAGGGGCAGGTTATTTCCGGTCGCGGTCTGGCGTCCCTCGAGCTTTTGACCTTGAGAGAGCAGCTGCAGACCATAGTCAAAGAGCCCCTCTGCCCCGGTTCGTTGAATATCGTATTGAATCACCCTGTGCGGCTCGTTGACGCCGCCGGATTTGCATTCGACCTCGCTTACAGGACTTTGTGGCGGGCCTCGCTCGACGGCATAGACGTTTGGGTTTACAGGTGGCGCGAATCTCCGCTTCATATCGTGGAAATCCTTTCATCCGTCCATCTGCGAGACCGCCTCAACTTGAAGAACGGCGACACCGTTACGCTGCGGATAAGCAGAGGACAGATCGAGAAGATCCGTTTTATGGAGTGGTTCATCTGGGCGGCATTGTGGACCGGAAGACGCCACTGGTTTTATTCGTATAAATTCTATTCCAGCCATACAGTCCGGTTCGGCAAGGAATTGGGCGCAACTCAGGAGCAACCGGTTGTCAGGGGACCGATCCCGATCGGTCTGTACATAGTGAAGGAGATGTTACATTGGCGTGGACAGTCGCTTTCAAAGAGTTCGCCCAGAACTGGCTTTCCGCCTCGAAACGTATCGTCAAGTCGACACCTATAATCGGCACGCTGGCCAGAAATCTAAAACTCAAATACAAGGGTAAATACGCCTTTTCGCGCATCGAGACTGAAAATTGTATAAACGATGACGAGCGGTTGTTCCGGCAAATTCAAAATGTAATGAATTTCACGAAAACCAGTAACTCTGACTATTCGGCACAGCAGTTTCCGGCCGCCTATCACACCATAAATATAAACGGCCGGGAGTTTCCGGGCCAACGCGACCCTTCTGCGCGCCTGGCATCCGTACCAATCGATTTTCGCGGCAAGACCGTTCTGGACCTTGGCTGCAATCAGGGCGGCATGCTTCACCAAATCCGATCGCTCGTTAAATGGGGCGTTGGGGTGGACTACGATCCGCGCATGATCAACGCTGCAAATCGCATCAAAAGTGTAAACGCGTCGGAAAATATCGGCTTTTACATCCTTGATCTGCAAAACGATCCGCTCGAACTGATCAATGACTTCATGCCGGAGCGGAAGGCCGACGTCTGCTTTCTTCTATCGGTCTGCATGTGGCTGAAGAACTGGCAGCAAGTCATCGACTTCGCTCACTCGAAATCCGACTCAATGCTGTTTGAGACAAATGGCTCGCCTTTCCAGCAGGATCAACAGATAAACTATCTCAAGAAAAAATACTCTGCCGTGAGCATGCTTTCGGAAATTTCCGACGACGATTCCGTTCAGAAATGCCGAAAGCTCCTTTATCTTACCGGGCCAATTTAGCAGGGCATCCCTCGCGGCAACCTCGCGCGTGAGACACGCGCTCAGGGCAATTCGAGTTTCTTTGATGTACGCTCGAATGCGATTCGGGCGAATACCAAAAAGTCTTTGACCAGCTGCCGATCGAGCAGGAAAATCGCGCCGGCAAAGATCGCCGCGCCCAGCGGGAGGAGCACGGCCAGCCGCAAAACCGGGCCAAAATTGGCCGGCAAGTGCATGCGCGTGGCGATCACCGCGGCGGCCATCAACAAGGACGCGAGCAGCGGATTTAGAATTCCGCCGAACTGCTCGAAAGCACTGTAGCCGGTAGTCCGCTTCGTGACCCAGCTTGAAACCAAGGTCAACATGCACTCGCTCGATACCCAGATGGCCATGGCCCAGGGCAGCGATGGCATCCCAAACGAGACGGTGACGCTCAGCATGAAGAGCAGTTCCACAATCAACCCCAGCAGCGGATCTCGGGGCCTCCCAAGCGCCGTTAGCAGCGGCCCAAATTGCAGTCGCGGCGCCTGCACGAGGACCAGGAAGCCGAGAACGGCGACATAGGGCGAACTGGGCTGCCATCGATGGCCGAACAGCATTTCGACGATATCCGGGGCCACAGCGCCCAGCCCGACGAAGCAGGGGTAAACAGCAAGGCAGGAGAATTGCGTCGAAGCCTGATAGGCCCGCTTGAGCCGGGCGGGGTCGAATTGAAGTCCGGCCAACAGCGGGAGAGCGACCTGATTGACGGCCGTGGCCGCCGTCGCCCACAGAACGTCGACCAAACGAAAGCTCAAATTCAGATAGCCGGCGGCCTCGACGCCGAGATACGAGGTGGCGAATATCGTAAACACCCGTCTGATCGAAATCGATAAGAAGAGTGTACTCACGGAAAACATGCCGAAACCGATCATTTGCCTGAATTCGGCGTAGCGAAACTGCAGACGAGGGGTTTTGGCAGAGGACACCCACAGCACGAACGAGCCGATGGCGGCTATCAAGATTTGCTGCAGAACGAGGCTCCAAAGCTTCGCTCCCATGAATGCAGCCGCGATTCCGATCCCGCCCCCGATCACGCGGCCAATCAGAGAACGCAGCGCCAAAGTCCGAAAAGCAAACTGCCGCCGTTGTTGGGCGACCAGTGTTGCGCTCACGGCCGAACACGGAAAAATCAGGCCCATCCACGCCAGAATTTGCGCGGCCTCCGGCTGATGGACCCAGGCCGCAAAAATCGGCGCCATCGCCCAGCACCCGAGCGCCATCAGCAGGCTCAATGCCATGGTCGCGGTAAACGCCGTGTTGAAGTGCACATCAGTCGCATCCGACCGCTGCACGAGCGCGTTGTGAAACAGCATGGTCACCAACACGCCCAACAACTCTATGAGAGCGAGCGCCGTCGAGAAGAGGCCGAAATCCGCGATGGACAGGATCCGCAGATAGACGATCAGCGACAAAAAGGAAATGAGCGCCAATCCGCCGTTCTCGACCAGGCTCCACCACATGGAATTTGCCGTGATGCTACGGCTGACAGACCGGCGGGTATTGGACAAGGGCGGCGCCGCGGGGAGGTGGGTTTTAGGGGGACTCGCCATTCACAGGGCATCCCCAGAATTGCCGCCGCACGGCGGCGTCCAGCAGCCGCAATCGGGCAAAACGCCCCGCAACTTTGAGAGGATTCCTAAGCAGTTCGCGCCTGAAAAAAACCTGTCTGATCAGCCCTGCGGATTTGCTGTGAGCACCCGCATGGCCTACACGATACACCGCGCCAACAAACGGCAGCGGTTTGAGGGGTTCGCCTCTCCCCTCGAGATATTCGCGTATGAACACATGGCTGCCGAAAATCTTTCGAAGGTAGTCCGGATCCATCGCAGCGATCCTTGCGGGCAACTCGTACAGCGATGCCCGGATGACGTGCGATGTCCCACAGTACTTGGAAAAATCGGCATATTCGTAGATCAGCCTGCCTCCGTCGCCCCAAATATAGCCGTTCCGCACGTACCAGCCGTTCTCTCCCAGGTTGGCGGCAACGAAACTCGTCAGACGGCAGCTGACGAAATCGTCGTCATCCACAACCATCACGTAACTGGTTTTGTCGGCTTCTAAAATGCCGGCGAGCACGCGGCGTCCCTTGTCGAGACGGCAGCTATCGAGAAAAGCGTCGCGGTCGTTATCCCCTTGCTCGAACATCGGATTGGGGGGGAAATCCACTTGCTTGATTTCGAATTTGCCGGGCAACGGCGGCAAATCAGAACCCTTATTGGCAACGATGATGGCCCGCCAGCGCCCGTCGTCTTGGCCGGCAATTGAGCGCATGGTCTCCGCGAGTCGGCGCTTCAGGGCCGGCCAGTCCGGTGAATTGTGCGGATGGCGCAGGGGAATGACAAAGGTCAGGACGCTCCCGGGAGCGCCGCCGGTTTCAGGTCCTGCAACCGTTCCCGACGAGATCTTCGACGAACGCGCGCGGCGCGCCAACTCCGCCATCCAGGCGGCATGGAGCAGCGGCCGCAAGGTCTCGCGGTACGCGGTAAAAATCGTAAATGCCGCGAGCGCGAACCAGCGCGGCCATCGTAATTCGAGGCGCCGCGCATAGCGCTCATAGTACTTTCCGAAGAAATAGCGGGTGTAGTAGACCGACCAATAAAATCGCTTCAGCCGACCGGTACGCTGACCTCCCGTGCGTACCTCGGACAGGGGTAAATGGAAGCTATGACAGTCGTTCGTGACGCGGATATCGAACCCGTTCACGAACAAGTTCATCTGGAAATCGGTCTCCTCGCGATAACCATTGCCTCTGGCGTAGTGATCGTCGAAGGGGAACTCGAGCAGCAAGCTCTTTCTCGTGAGAATAATCGCGTTGGTAATCGGGATGGCGATGTCGCCCGAGAATTTGGCGCCGTTCACATACTCACAGATCAGCGTACGGAAGGGTTTTATATCGTGCAAGCCGATTCCGAATCGGCTCAGCGCCTCAGATTGGGTCTCATCCGGCAGCAGGTAGATGCGTCGCCCGGAGATGGCGCCTAGGTTCGGCGCCTGGAGCTTCTCCAGCAATTTACGGGCGTAGCCGGCCTCGAGAAACTCATCGTCGTCGCAAAAGAGAATGAAGTCATTTGTGCTCGCAGCGACGCCGACATTGCGCGACTGAGAGGCGCCGAGCCGGGTTTCGTTGCGCAACATTCGCAGCGTTTTCTGCGGAAACCGCCGGGCTATTTCGGTAAGGACCGCAGGCGTATCGTCCTCGCCGGCATCGCTGACGAAGATCAATTCGTCCACGTCATCCTGGGCAAAGTAACTGGGTGCCACCCGCCGCAGGGTATGCGCGCGGTTGCGCGTCGGGACGATCAGCGTGATCACCTGACGCTCTTCTGCCGGAATGGGGCGTCGAACAACATGGTTTAGTGTCTCTCAAACAACGGTGTCGCGTCCAGGTTTGAGCCGTAGCGAAGGGCGCACGCGGGGCTTGCAAATTCCAGCGAGAAAACGATGATGGAGCCTAAGCGAGTAAGTTGAACATTTGCGCCGTTTTCAGGCCAAAATAACGACAATTGCTTGCTGCCAATATACGAGAGGTGTTCGATACCATGAACCGGCGTGATTTTCTTGCCAATACGGCATCGAGTGCGGCATTGCTGCTGTCGGCTTCCGGCGACAGGGCTCTCGCCTTCGGCGGCTCCGACATCATCGAAGATGATTTCCGGGGTGTAGAAATTACAATGCCGGACGGGAGCAGAAAGCGCTACCCCGATGCCGGCCGATGGGCGTTTACCTTTTGGCCCGGCACCAAATGGCCGGACAGCTACGGAGACGGCACCAACTGGCTCGCAGGAAACTCCGAATGCCAAACTTACGTCACCCCCTTCATCGACAAGATCAAGGGAACCACTGTTCCGATGGAGTTGCGTTACGACCCGTTCTCAATTCGATCGGACGGTTTGCACATCAAGGCGTCGCTCTTGAGTTTGGCGCAACAGGGCGCTTATCAAGTCGGAGGATATCGGCGATTCGGTTCCGGCATGTTGCTGTCGCGTGCTGCGTTTACTTTCGGCAGCATACGCGTGTCCGCGAAATTGCCGTCGGCGCGCGGCTCATGGCCGGGCCTGTGGCTGTTGCCCGAGTCTCACCAATGGCCGCCTGAGATCGATATTTTCGAGGCCATGCCATGGGGTAAGCATCAACAACAGATTCACTACGGCGTGCTGGTTCCAAAAGGAGCCGCCGGACACTTCAGCCAGTGGTTGGATCTGGGCATAGATCCTTCCGCCGACGTTCACGAATTCGGCCTGGACTGGACGCCGGAAACGATGACCGGCCTGCTCGATGGGAAAATGCTGTGGCAGCAACCCACACCGCCCTCTCTTCAGCAGAACATGTATCTGATCATCAATTTCGCAGTCGGCGGAAAATGGCCGTACAACGAGTTGAACGTGCAGCCCATCGACGGCGTCTCGCCGGAGCGGCTGTCCGCGGGTTCGGATCTCATTCAAGGCGATTACCCGGCTGACATGATCATCAAATCGGTCAAGGTCACCCGTCTCGAGGGATAGGCGCCGCGGATGCGCGGCTTAGGATCGGCATGGATTTCACATCGTCCCTATATATCGGTTTTGTAACCGTAGTCGTACTGGCGTTCAACGCTTGGCGCCTCCCTCTCTTTCGGCAATGCGTGTTGTTGGCTGCGAATCTGGCGTTCCTCGCGAGTTTCGTGCAATCGGCCCAACAACTTGCTCCATTGCTCGGGTTCCTCGTGCTCGGCTACGCCGCCACGCGGTGGGTGGCGCGCTGGCGCAAACCGTGGCTATTGGGATGCACGATCTTCTTGATTGTCGCGGTGTTCGTGGTGCTCAAGCGCTACGCGTTTCTGCCCGCCGGGATCGAGCTGCCGTTTCTCTATCTGCAAGTCGGGCTTTCCTACATTCTCTTCCGTATTCTGCAGATGGTGATCGACACCGCCGGCGGCGAGGATGACGCGCGGCTCGGCCCGCTCAGTTTTTTCAATTTCACCTGCAATTTTCTCTGCTTCGTGTCGGGCCCGATTCAGCGCTCGAATGAATACCTGGCCAATCTTGGGCAACTCGATCGAAAAGTCGACGAAGCCATTGCCTTCTCCGCGATGCATCGGATCATCAAGGGCTTCATCAAGCTCGCCGTGGTGTCGGCGGTGTTCAATTATTTGTTTGCGAATATATCGGCCCCCGTGCTCGCGGCGGCAACGCCGATGGCCGGCTGGCGCTATGCCTCGCAGTATGCGGCCAGCGCCGTCACCTACACGTTTTATCTGTACTACAACTTCTCGGGGTACATGGACATCGTCATCGGCATCGGCTGGCTTCTGGGTCAGAATCTGCCGGAAAATTTCGACCGTCCGTTTTCGGCGCGGAATATCTTCGAATTCTGGTCGCGCTGGCACATGACCCTGTCCGAATGGTTCAAGACGTACCTGTTCAACCCCCTGATGAGATTCCTGGCCGATCATGTGGCGGCGCCGGTATGGCTGCCGTACCTGGCGGTGATTGCGTTCTTCGTCACTTTCTTCGTGATGGGCGTTTGGCATGGATCGACGGGCGTGTTCGTGATCTATGGACTGGTGATGGGCGCCGGCGCGAGTCTCAACAAGCTTTGGCAGGTGTTCATGACCCAGCGCCTCGGCAAGAAGCAATACAAGTCGGTTGGCGAATCATTTGCGTACGCAACCCTCGCGCGCGGCCTGATGTTCGCGTTCTTCGCGCTCGCGGTCACCGGCCTTTGGGTCAATATGGATCAGCTCTGGCTGCTGGCGCGCCGGCTGGGCGTCGGCGGGCTGGCCTTCGCACTCTTCGGTACGGCACTGTGCGCCGCCGTGGTCGGCCCTGCGGTGGACCATGCCGGCCGCATGCTGTCGGCCTGGGCACCCCGGCTCGATCGGCCGGGCGTCTCCGGACTCATCACGCGCAACGTCGTATTGGCAAGTGAGGTGTTCTTGATTTTCGCGGTGGGGTCGTTCTTTCACAAAGCCCCGGAATTTGTTTACAAGGCATTCTAGATGCGCGCGATCCTGAGACAGATCCTGTTCGTGCTGATCGCCCTGGGCGGCATCTATGCCGTGCTGTTAGCCGTGTCCTATTTATTGGTGCCGCCGGCAAATCGAGGAGGCGGTCTGGATTCCAGTCTCGCCGCCGGCACGATTTTCATGACCGACCCAAAGTACGTGTTCCTGAATCGCGCCGCGCTCAGACCCGATGCACCCCGCATCGTCTTCGTCGGCGCCTCGAACACGGCGGTCGGGTTCAAGCAGCGCGAAGTGCAGGCGCTGCTGCCGAAGGCCGAGGTCGACAATCTGTCCGTGGGTGGATCGAACATGACGCAAATCGCCCAGATCGTCGATCTGGTGCAGGATTTGCAAAGTTCGGCGGCGCGCCATCGCACCACGTTCGTCATCGGCATGTGGTACGGCACGTTCGCGCAAGACAGGTTCAGATGGGATACGCCGGATCGGCACGCGGGCGACACCGATATCGATATTGAACGCTATCGCTACGGCTTCTACCGGCGCACCGAGAATGGGCCGAAACAGATTCTGCCCTCCGAGGATTTGACGCTGGGTGTCGCGCTGATTCATCCCTACCTGGTGTTCGATGAGCTGTCGCGGCGCGCGAGCAAAGAACTGCGCGACCGCCTGTTCGGCCGAGCTGCGTCCCGTACCGATGCCGAGCGCGACGCCAGCGTCGTCTCGGAGGCGGATCGAGAGGCCGCCTTCAGTTATTGGCGCCAGCAAATGCACAGCGACGGGCCGATCGCCGAGGAGCAGTTCGCGGTTCTGAGAAATCTGATCGACCGGATACTCGCGCAGGGAAGCAGAGTGGTGCTCGTCGACTTGCCCATCCCGCGCTGGCACGCGGAGCGCTCGCCGCTCAACCAGGATTATTTGAGGCACAAGAAAACGCTTCTCTCGGATCTGGGCGGCAGGGACGGATTTGCGTACCTGGAAATGAGCGATCTCAACAGCGACGCGGAATTTTCGGATGAGGTTCACCCCAAGCCGCGCGTCACCCGGCAGTGGGCGGCACGGGTCGCCGGGATCATCGGTACGGTCGGAGACGGGTCGCCGGAGTCGCGGGTGTCGAAGGGCGGCACGCTTGCGGCGGGGCAGCCATGAATCGATATGGCCTCGAATTCCACCATTTTGGCCTGGCTGTGAGGTCTCCCGAGACCGCTTTCCGCTATCTCGGCGATCTCGGATACCGTGCCGGAAGCACCTGCTACGATCCGTTGCAGAAGGTCAATTTGGCGATGCGCCACCATGACCGCATGCCGGATGTCGAAGTCATCTGGCCCGGTGCGGAACCCTCGCCGATAGACGCCATGCTCGAGCAAGGCGACAGCTTGATCTATCACATCTGCTACACATCGGAAGACGTCGAACGCTCGCTGACGGCTCTGGAACAAGCGGGCTTGGAAGTAATGCCCCTTGGGTTCCCGCAGCCAGCGCTCCTTTTCGACGGCATCGAAGTATCGTTCCACAGGATCACCGGAGTCGGCGTGATCGAAATCATTGCGGGCGTCCCTGCGCGGGGACGGCTCTAGCCCAAGCGTCATGGAATCAACGGAGAAATGTATGGAAGATCCGATCCTCACTCGTCTGACCTCGATATTTCGCGAGGTCTTTGACGACGATGACCTGGTGCTCAAACCCGAGCTGACGGCCAACGACGTCGACGGCTGGGACAGCCTTACGCACATACGCTTGATTCTGTCGGTGCAAAAGGCATTCGGCGTCAAGTTCTCGGCGGTCGAGATGAGCCGTCTGAAGAACGTCGGCGATCTCATTGCGCTCACGAAGCACAAGCAGGCTCCGGGGGTCGTGACGTAGCGGTCGGCATCGGCATGAGCGAATCGCTGTACACAGAACTGCAGTGGCTGCCGCGGCCGCCCGAGGACTTCGCCAAGCGCTGCCGAGCGCTGCGTGAAACCGCGGGAGAGGTCGGCCGCGAAGTGCGTGCCCTGGCGACATTTGGACTCGACGAGAATAAACTCGCGAGACTGGCGAACGCGATCGAGGCCGTGCGAGGACGCCCCGACGCACTGCGATCGCTGACCCCGTTTCGGCTCGGCATCGTCAGCAACTCCACGTCGCATTTCATGGTGCCCGCCTTGGTTGCCACGGCGGCGCGATATGGAATTGCGCTCGAGTGCATCGAGGCGAACTACGGCCAGCTCATGCAGGAAGCGCTCGCCCCCGACTCAACGGTCAATCGCGCGCGCCCCGACGCGGTGTTGGTGGCGCTCGACTATCGGGGCCTTGCGCTCGATGTCCCGCTGGGAGATGCGGGCGCGGTCGACGCCGCGGTGCAGCGCGCGCTCGACGAATTGCGGGTGGTGCGCGACGCGCTGCGAAGAAATTCCGGTGCGAGCTGCATCTTTCAGACGCTTGCAAGACCGGTCGAAGCCAGCTTCGGCAGCCTCGATCTGGCCCTCCCGGGTACGCACCGCAATGTGATCGACCTCTTCAACCGCAATTTGTCGGCCGGCCTTGCGGGCAAGGAGGACCTGCTGCTCGATGTAGCCGGTCTGGCCGAAACGGTCGGACTTTCGGCATGGCACGATCCGGCTCTGTGGAATATCGGCAAGATTCCGTTCGCCAACGCCTACCTGCCGATCTACGCGGATCTCACATGCCGACTGATCGCGGCGATGCGCGGCAAGAGTCGACGCTGCCTGGTGCTGGACTTGGATAATACGCTTTGGGGCGGGGTCATCGGCGACGATGGGCTCGAAGGCATCGTACTTGGTCAGGGCGATCCGCAGGGCGAGGCGTTCCTGGCCGTACAGAGCGCGGCGTTGGCACTTCGCGAGCGAGGCATAGTCCTCACGGTGTCGTCCAAGAACAGCGATGAGATCGCCCGCCTGCCGTTTCGCCAGCACCCGGAGATGCTGCTGCGCGAGAATCACGTGGCGGTATTTCAGGCGAATTGGAACGACAAGGCAACCAACATCCGGGCGATCGCCGATGAACTGTCTCTCGGGCTCGAATCGATGGTATTTCTCGATGACAATCCGGCGGAGCGGCGCCTGGTCCGCGACATGCTGCCCGAAGTCGCCGTGCCGGAGTTGCCGGACGATCCTGCGTACTACGTGCGAACTTTGCTGGCCGCGGGCTACTTCGAGGCGCTCGCTTTCTCGCCCGAGGACCAGAAACGCGCGGATTTTTATCAAGACAATGCACGCCGCGTGGCGTTGCAGCGTTCCACCGGCGATCTCGACGCTTACCTCGAGACGCTCGCCATGACGATTACGTTTCAGCCTTTCGACGAGATCGGCCGGGCGCGAATCGCGCAACTCATCAATAAATCCAACCAGTTCAATCTAACCACCCGGCGCTACACCGAAGCACAGGTGGGCGAAATGGAGGCCGACCCGAATTGCTTCACGCTTCAGGTGCGCCTGGTCGACACATTCGGCGACAACGGCATGATCAGTGTGATCATCTGCCGTCGCGACGCGGATGATTGGCTGGTCGACACGTGGCTCATGAGCTGCCGCGTCCTTGGGCGGCGGGTCGAGCAGGCCGTCCTGCAGGAATTGGTGAGCCATGCGCGCAAGCTCGGCATCACCCGCATCGTCGGCACCTATCGACCGACCGAGCGCAACCGCTTGGTCGAAGATCACTACGCCAAGCTCGGATTTACCGCGTGCGAATCCCCGACGGAAGGTGCGACTCAGTGGAGCCTGGATGTGGCCGACCACAAGGAAATCAGCTTGCCGATGAAAGTCGTACGATTGCCGGCCTAGGCGCGCGCGGGCCAAAAAAACTAACGCGTGATCTGCGCGCCCAGGCAGGAAGGTTTAATCATTTGTTAATGTTTCCATCGTCATGCTGCAGCGATCCTTTTGAGGAATCACCACAGTCCCATGGGTGGCCCCGGTGCAGGCGGCGCTCGAAGCCGCTGCAGCGCGCGCGATAAGCGATTGAAATTCCTGGCTCCAAAAGCTCGAATTCTCGATCGCGATGCCGGATGCGGGGAGCTCGCGCGCCGACGGCAATCGCCGATGATTCCGGTACCGGGAAGATTCGGGCAAATCCATCGTTAATGTAGCGCGCTTCGAATCGGGCAATGCCCGGAGTAAGCTTGAGCAGCCTTGAGGTTGAATCAACATTTCGAGGTGCTTTATGCGGCCCCATCTGTCAGTCCTCATCGTCGTCATTGCGCTCGGAGCATCAAGCGCAGCCATTGCGGCAGGCACATCGACTTCCAGCGGCGGCGGCGGCGCCAGTTCTGCAGGGGGCGGGGGTGCGCACGGAGGCGGTGGGGGAGGCGGCGGCCATGGCGGCGGAGTCGGCGGCCACGCGGCATTCGGCGGCGGATTTTCCAACAGCGGCCGTTTCGGTTCAGCGAACCTCGGCCGGGGCTCGTTCACGCAAGCGGTCGGCAACCACGCCGCCGACCACGCCATCGCCGCCAGAATCGCATCGGACAAGACGCATCATCCTGGAAATCCTGAGCACCACCATCACAGGTTTTGGAGAGGAGCCAATACGAATCAATTCGCGGGTACCTTCGGTCACTGCGCGGCCATCCTACTCAACCCCGACGAGGACTTCCCCTTGGGTCCCAACGCTCCCTGCGCGGGCCCGGTCAAGGCGCCGACCAACCCAAAAACGGGCCGGCCAGCCGGTTGAATTGAACTTCGGACACAACTTGAATCGAGCCGCCACAGCCGGAGAGGCCGTTCGGTAGCGACGGCCCGATGCGAATTTCTGGCCCAATTGCCGCGACATTGGTCGCCTTTCTCTTGGGATCGGCCTCGGTCTCGGCGGCGGCCACCCAAACTTCGGACGAGTCGCCCACCCCGAAGGACTTCGAGGACGCCATCACCGCGCTCGATAAGATCGATCCCAACGCTCCCGCCGCACTTGCAGCGCGCCTCGAGTATGCAGACGATTTGGCGGGATCCGCAGGCGACGATTGCCGGCCGCGTCTCGATAAGGCGCAGTCCATTCTCGATGGGGTGGGCGAAAATCCGGCGTTTGTGGTCGCATTTCCCGGCGGCCGGGCACGCGAGGAGAACACCGAATATCGAATACATCTGGCGCGCGCCTCTTGCGGCGGCAGCCCGCCGAGCCGCGATTCCGAACTGCGCGAGGCCCTTGCGGCAGCTCAGCGCGCCGTCGAGCTCTACCGGGATGCCCTGGATTATCGGTCTGCGGTCATCTCCCAGTTCAATGCCGCCAGCACGCACCGCTTGCTCGGCGACGATGACCTATCCATCGCGGCGCTCGAGATCGCCATCGACATGGACCGCGAATACGGCTTTCGCCAGGATGCAGAGGACAACAACCAGCTGCTGATGCGCTGGAAGTCCGGCGATGGGGCAGCGGCGCAATCCGCTGCCGGCAGCATGCAGGATTTCCCACGGCGATCCGTCTCGCTGAAGTTTGGATGGACGCCGAGCGATGCGGACACCGAGATCCGATTGGACTTCAGCCGCGCCGCCGTCGACAAGGTCAATCGCGCTTCCGGGACCGTATCCCTGAAGGGTCATATTCGCAAGAACCACCGCCCCTGGCTGGCATTCTACGAACCGATCACGGCCGTGAATGACGCCGACGTCAAGTCGAATGGGGCGGCGGATCTGAGCCTTCTGGCAATTTTATTCACGCGTGCGCTTCGGCAGCATTCGGACATCATAGTGAGCCACAACGGCGACCTGCTGGAGGTGGCGGACTCCCAAAAGGCCCAGCGGCAGCTCACGGCCGCGACGCTAGCGCTGATACGTGATCGGGCGCCCGCGGGCGAGGTCGCCGCGCGCTCGTCGATGCGCGCCCGCTACGAGATGGATGCCGCGTTTGCGCCGGACACCATTGAGGCCAGGGCGGAGGAGGACTATAGCTTGGCTACCGGCGCGTGGATCGGCGCGACGCTCGATCAGGGGGTGTGGTACAAAATGTCCGCGGCGCTGATCCTGCCCGGCATCGACAATATCCTGATGCCCAATGACATCGAATTCGCCTATACGCGCAATGTGCCGTGTACGGCCGGCTCAGCCGCGCCGTCTTGCGTCGAGATCGTGCTGCACGCGACTCCGCAGGAGGAACTCCTCGGCCAATGGCTGGAGCAGCTGGCGCTCAGTCTCCGGCTGCCACGGGGCCGGACTGTGCACTATTGGTCGACGAGCTATCTACGAATCGTCACCGACCCGAATACTCTGATGACCTATGCGACCGATGCGCGGCGTTACTGGTATGCGTCGGCCGGCGGCGCCGATCCCAATGCAGCCATGACTGCCTCTGAGAACATCGTGACCACGTTCGTGTATCACTAGGGTGCGGATTTCTTCGCCAGGAATTGATCCATCGGCGACCAATAATTGGCTTGCCAACCCGCCGCCAAATGTTCGGCCTCGCCCTTCGGGAAGCCCACGTGATCGAACAGGATCTTGGTGCCCGTGCCTTGCTCCTCGATCTCGAATCTGACAATCGAATAGACGCCTCGATCCCAGCGGACCGTGCGCCAGGCCTGGACGACGAGTTCGTCCGGCACGAGCTCTATATGGCGGCCGACGATATATCCGCCGAAGAGGGTAAACGGCCCGCCTGCATGTCGGCTGATCTGGGTCGGGGCTTTCATCGACGCCATGGCGGAGGATTTCATGACTCCGCTCGAGCGCGTCACCTGATCGAACTGCCGCGGGTTCGTCAGCGCCTCGTAGACCTGCCTCCGGCTCGCCGTGAAGGACGGTTCCTGATGAATGGAATCCGCCGAATGGGAGATGCCCGCATCCGACTGCGCGTCGACCCGTGCCGGACGAATGATCGTACCGGCAACAACCAGGGCGCCGCCCATGATCATTTCACGGCGCGTGGGCCCAACTCTCCGTGCTCGCGGCTTGCTTTGCGTACTCATATAGACCCCCCGATCCAATGGCCTGCGATTTTCGCCGGACGAGGCTGCCGCGCGCAAGGCGGCGAGGAAAAACAAGTTCCCGCCGGTAGCATTACTGAAGTCCCGGAGACAATGTCGCCGAACCAGGACACTCATTTCCCCGTAGCGGCCGTAAGGATGGAATTGCAGGGCGCCAAGGACTAAGCTGAAACACGCCGACTTGGTCATTGCAGGAAACTGTATGAATCGCTTTTTGTGGCTGGCCGCGGCGGGGCTGTGTTTGACAGCCGGTGCTCATGCTCATGCAGATGCGCGTCCCCATGCGCGCACACACGGGCGTGAGAAACCCGTGCAGACTCCGGGATGCGTCCAGGAGAGTCCGCAGCAGTGCGTGACCGCGGCGCTGGAGGCCATGGGCGGCCGGGAGCGCCTGCAGCAAGTGACGAGCGTGCGCCTGCAGACGGTGGGCCACACGCTGCTGATGGAGCAGTCATATCGGCAGTCGCCCTTCATCGCGTCCTACGAGCGCGGCCGCATCACCCTGGACCTCGCCAACCAACGGCTGCTCGCCGAAACCAAATTGACCTGGCCCGAATCCGATCCCAATCAATCCGACTCCGATACAACCCTGGTGGCAGGCCCGGACGGCGGGGTATATCACACCACATTCGGCGATTCGCCCTGTTCGCTCGGAGACCTGGATGCGTCCAGGGAGGCGTTGGCGTTGGGTCCCGCGCGAGTCTTGCTCACTGCGGCCGGTGCGGCCGACTTGCACTACGAGGCACCGGAGAATTTGCGTTCGACCTCCCACACGGTCGTGGCCTTCAGCTGGCGGCATATTCCGGTCCGGATACTGCTCAATCCGTTCAACCATCTACCCGACGCCGTGGAGACAACTCAGGCATTTCACGACTTCTGGTATTTCTGGGGCGACGTGCAGCAGAGGATCAACTTCGACAATTGGAAGCTGGTCGAGGGGATTTCCTATCCTACGAACTGGGTCGAAGAGCGCAACGGCTCCCTATGGCGTTCGACACAGGCGCTCAATGTGGAGTTGAACGTTCAATTGGACGAAAAGGCGTTCGAGATGACGGCGGGCGCCGTCAAACAAAGCGCGGCCTCGCCGGGCTGGAATCGCCCGTTCAGCGCCAAGCAGTCCACCGCGCTAGCTCCGGGGATAGATCTCTTCGCCGGATCGTGGAACGCGACCATCGTGAAGGAGCCCGACGGAGTCGTGATCCTCGAGGCGCCGATTTCCAGTCTCTACATGCAGGGTGTGATCAGGGAAGCGCACAAGCGGTACCCGGGCCGGCCGATCAATGCCGTTCTGTCGACGTCGGATTCGTGGCCTCACACCGGGGGCGTGCGGCTGGCCGTCGCGCAACGGCTGCCCGTCTACATCCTCGATTTGAACCAACCCCTGCTCGATCGGATGATGAGCGCGCCCCACACGATAGAACCCGACGCCCTGCAGAAATCGACGGATTCCAAGGCGCGGTGGAAGCTCGTGGCGGGCAAGGTGGAATTCGGCAGTGGTGCAAACCGGATGGAGCTCTATCCCTTGCGCGGCGCGTCGACCGAGCGGCAATACATGGTCTACTTTCCCGAGCGCAAGCTGCTGTACGCGAGCGACACGCTGGCATTGAATGACGACGGCTCGCTCTACGATCCCGAATTGATGTACGAAGTCTCCCAGGCGGTGAAGCGTGAAAATCTCATCGTCGATACCGTCTTCGCCATGCACCAGGGCCCGATGGCGTGGGAGCAGGTGATGGCGCTGATCGAGAAATCACGGCATTCCTGACCGGGCGGCCGGCCGCGGGTTCATTTCGCGCCCAGCTCCGCCAACAGGGCTTTCGCACCGTACACCTTGTCGAGCGCTTCGCGAATGATCGCCGGATGCACCGCAACGGCGCGATTGTTCGCGGCATCGAACCAATAGTGTCCGGCGACCGAGTGGATGTTGCCGTCGAACATCAAGCCGACGATTCGACCCTGGGCATCGATCAGGGGGCTGCCCGAGTTTCCACCGACGATGTCGTTGCTGGTCGAGATGCAGAACGGCGTGTTCATGTCGAGTTGCCCTTTCACCTTCATCCAGCTATCGGGTATCTTGAAAGGCGACGCGCCGGTCGCGCGTTCGAAGACGCGTCCGAGGCGGGTGAAGGGCTGCACCGGCGTGCCGTGCTCGATCCACCCCTGTACCGTACCGTAGTTGAGCCGCAGCGTGAATGTGGCGTCCGGGTAGACATTGGTGCCGTATACCTTGAACCGCGCCGCCGCGATTCTTTCCGCCGCCGCCGCAATCGGCGCCTCCACTTCGTCCTCATAGCGCTTACGGATGGCGCGGGCGTCGACGTCGATTGCCCGTGCGACTTCTATCATCGGGTCGAGCGACGCATCCACCGCCGCCTTACCGCCCAGCCATAATTGCTTGCGCACAGCGGCATCGTCGAGCTTGGTCTCGGCGACGAGCCGCGCCGCCAGGGCCTCCGGCGATTCCTTCGACAACAGCCTCCGTACCACCGGATCGTCCGGGCCCAGCCACTCGCGCATGCGCTCGAGTGAGAAGGAGAGCGTCATCACCTCGAGCTCGGGATAGACGGGAATTTGAGCGTACAGTTCGCGCTGGATCAGCGGCAGCGAGGCATCCGTGAACTCACGCAAGCGATCGGTATTGCGCTTCGCGCGCTCGTCCGCTCCGCGCAGCAGCAGGCGCGCGTCCCGAAACAGCGCGCTATTGAACCCCGCGCCGATTTCCAGAAAGGTGTATTCCAGGTAGAGAGCTCGCTCGCGAGCCGAAGACGACTCGATCTCGTGCCAGGGATCGGGGCCCGCCAGTTGGGCGCTCACGCGCAGCTTCTCCTCGGCGTCGGTCTTGCCGGTCATCAATGTGTCGTCATTCAGGGCATCGAGTTCCTTGCGGCGAACCTTGATGGCGTTCTGAAGGCTGTTGAGGGGTGCCTGCACGATGCGTTCGTCGGCCGGGTTGTTGGTGCCGAATTGGATGAATCGGCCGCGCAGTTCCGAGGCTCGCATCAGCGTGACGGGCAGGGACAAATCGCGCTGAAACTCGAGCTGAGCTCGCGTCTGCAGGCGCGCGGTCGAGCCGGGATGGCCGGAAACGAACACCACCTGATCGGCGATGGGGCCGTCGAAATTTATTTGCAGGTAGTTGGGCGTGGCCGCGGGCTTGTCGTTCTCGTAGGCGCGCAGCATCGAGAAATCGAGCGACCAGCGCGGAAACTGAAAATTGTCGGGGTCGCCGCCGAATGAGGCAATGTCGGCCTCCGGCGCGAATACCATACGGATGTCGTCGTAGCGCTTGTACTTGTAGAGAAAGTACTGACCTCCCTGATACAAAGTCACCACTTGACATCGCAGCTTGCCGGAGCGCGATTTCGCGCTCGCCTGTTCGCAGGCCTGCTCGATGGTGGTCAGCGTCCTCTTGCGCGCATCATTCGCCGCCGTATCGCTCAATCCCGCGACGGCCTTGGAGACGGTATCCGTGACGTTTTCGCTTCCGACCAGCACATCCGCAATCTGGGCTGGGCATCGCTGTTCGGCCCTTCGATCCGCGGCGGCGAATCCCAGCTGCACCAGGCTCTTGTCCTTCGACGACATCTCCGCGAGGCAGGACTCCACGCAGTGGTGGTTGGTGAGAATCAAGCCCTCGGGGGAGACGAAGGACGCCGTGCAATTCGTGAGTCGAATCGTCGACAGGCGCACGTGGTCGAGCCAGGCGGGTGTTATTTCGGCTCCGTAGCGCTGCTTAACCGCGCCCGACGGGAAATCGTCGAAAGTCCACATCCCCTCGTCCGCAAACACCGGCGCGGCCGCCAGAAGAACCAACCCCACCACCCATGCGCGCATGAAATCCTCCGATCGAGCTATTCTACATCGGGCGGGGCTTGCGTGGATTCGGCTACAATCCGGACCAGCATCGCCATCGAGGCAACTAAATACATTGAACTCCGACATCCGCTCCGCGGTCCCGGCGTCCCGCAAGCCGCGCGCCTTCGCCTTGTTCGCCAACGGCGACTTTCGGATTTTTCTCATCACCGCGACCGCGGCCATGATGGCCGACAACATTGAGCACGTCATCAGTTACTGGGTGATGTTCCAGAAATTCCGTTCACCGGCCCTGGGTGCGTTCGCAGTCGTGTCTCATTGGGTGCCCTATCTATTCTTCGGTGCCTTTTCCGGCAGGCTGGCGGATCGATTCGACATTCGCCGGCTCATTCAAATCGGCATGCTGCTGTTCATCTGCGTATCGATCGGCTGGGGCGTCATGTTCATGACGGACACCGCGGCGGTCTGGAAAGTCATGGTGCTGCTGGTGATTCACGGTCTGGCCGGCGTGCTTTGGATACCTGCGTCGCAGGTTCTGATACACAGAATCGTCACCCTCGAGCAATTGCCGAGCGCAGTGCGAATCTTCGTAACCGGGCGCTACCTGGGGTTTCTGGTCGGGCCGATCGTCGGGGATGCCCTGCTGCAGATATTCGGCGCCTCCGTCGGCATTTGCATCAACGCACTCATCTATGTCCCGCTTTTCGTCTGGTTGCTCAGGGTGCCCGCTCACGCGCAAAGGGCGGGCACTCCCACACAGGGACTCAGCGGCTTCGCCGATATCTGGTCCACCATGAAGGTGGTCGCGAACAACCGAATATTGTCGTCCATGACATTGCTCATCGGGGCGTCGGCCTTCTTCATCGGCAATGCGTACCAGGCTCAAATGCCGGGATTCGCAGTGGACTTGGGCCACGCCCGCGCGAACTTTTCGTACGGAGTTCTGCTCGGAGCGGATGCGGCAGGTGGGTTGGCGGCCGGCCTGATCCTGGAGGGCCGCGGCTTGTTGCCGCCCAGGCCGCGCACGGCCTTCATTCTCGCGATGATTTGGTGTTGTGCCCTGTTCGGATTCGCGCGGTCGAATACCTATGCGGTGTCGATCACGCTGTTGTTCGTCGCGGGCTTCGTCGAGCTCGCTTTCAACGCCATGGCGCAATCATTGGTGCAATTGAATGCGCCGGGCGAGATCCGCGGACGAGTGCTCGGCGTGTACTCGATGTTCGCGATGGGGTTGCGAACCTTCAGCGGGTTGAGCGTCGGCCTGCTGGGGTCCTTGATCAACATTCACAATTCGCTGAGCTACAGCGCCGCCGCGCTGTTTCTTCTCTACGTGGCGATTTTCGTCATTCGGTACGCGGGGCGCCGCGAGAACGCCAGGGGTGTCGCGTGAGCTCGTCGCGAGATGTCGGTTACATGCGCCGGGCGCTCGAATTGGCGCAGCGCGCGGCGTTGGATGGCGAGGTACCCGTCGGCGCCCTGTTGATCCTGGAAGATGAGGTCATCGGCGAGGGATGGAATAGGCCGATCGAGAGTCATGACCCGACGGCGCATGCGGAAATCCTGGCACTGCGCGCCGGCGCGCAGCGGCTGCGCAATTATCGGCTCGAGCGCACCACTTTATACGCGACCCTGGAACCCTGTGCCATGTGCATGGGCGCGGCGATGAACGCGCGCATCGCCCGCGTGGTCTTCGGCGCCTGGGATCAAAAGGCCGGTGCCTGCGGCAGCGTCATCGATCTGCCGCGTCAACCGAAATTGGCGCATCGGATCGATGTATTCGGGGGTGTGTGCAGCGAGGAGAGCGCCGCCTTGCTGCGGCAATTCTTCGAGGCCCGGCGCTAATTCAGCGTGGCGGCGCCGGCTCCCCAGACCCATTCCAATAGATCCCGATAGCCGCGTACGTTGTCCACATAGCGCACCGGCTCCCATCCCCGCGCGTAGCCGTTCTCGGTCTGCGAGTACCAGTGTTCCTGTTCCAGCAACGGGAGAAATTCACGCACGTCCTGCCAAGAATCCGGATCGCGGCCGGCCTTTTGCGCCAGCACGCGCGCATCTTCCAGGTGGCCGTAGCCGATATTGTAGGCGGCGAGCGCAAACCAGGTTCGATCCGGCTCCGGAACGTGAGTCGGAATCTTTTCGTACACCTGCCGGAAATAACGAGCGCCGCCGAAGATGCTCTGCCTGGGGTCGGAGGGATTGGTAACCTTGGCCTCGGTTGCCGACTCGACCGTCAACTGCATCAGCCCCTTGGCGCCCGACGGCGAGGCCGCGCTCGGATTCCATTTCGACTCTTGGTAGCCGATGGCGGCCAACAGGCGCCAGTCTTGGCTGCTCTGTTCGGCCGCCTCTTCGAACCATTTCCTGTAGAGCGGCAGACGGCTCTGCAAATGCCGCATGAATCCGCGCGCGCCGACGAATTCCAGGTCTTCGGATCGGCCGTAGTAGCGCTTGACGATGGCCGCGAGCTCGCCGTCCCCGCTCAAGTGCGCGAAGTAATTGCCCAGGTCGTGCAGAAAGCCCGGATCGCGCGTGCTCGCGGCCCAAGCGAGCGATTGACTGCCGGCCAAATCGAAGGCAATCCGCAATTCCGGATGCACGTCGTGCGCCAGAGCGAATTCCGTCGAATCGGCAATGGTGTAATCGATGGACCCGTCTGCCACTCCGTCGAGCAGCGCCTGGGTGTCCGTGCTGGCGTTCTCAACCCACACCAAATCGGGCAGCAAATCGCGGGCTTGGTACAGGGTCTCGGCATGCGAACTGCCGGCGGCGATTTCCAGATCCCCGCTGCCGACTTCAGCGAGGGAACCCGGGCGCACCGCGCCGCGGCGGTAGATCAAGTGTTCGCGCACCCGCTGATATGCAGGGCCGAACTCGACACCGGGGACGTTCTGCGAAGGAACTTTCAAGCCGGCCGCCGCCAGATGTGCGTGCCCCGAGGTGAGCGCCTCATAGATTTCCGCGTAAGTGCGCACCGGTGTGATCTTGAGCTTCACTCCGAGTTCATCCGCGAAACGCCGCGCCAATTCATATTCCGGCCCTTCCGGCATGTCGTCCGGGCCGCGGTAATAGGCGAGGGGACCGTTGCGCGTAACCACGCGCAATTCCCCGAGAGTCTTGATCTGGTCGATCAAGCTCGGCAGCGGCGTGCAGGTTCCCAGCAAGGAGATGGCCGACACCGAAATGGCGACTTTGGTCCAACGCTGCCAATTGAAAGGATTCGGTTTACGCACGGTCGTGAGCTGATTTAGAGTCCCGTGAGGCTGGGCGAGTTCGGTTGTTGAAGCAGGCCCGTTGCCGATGAGCTAGAATAATGCATAATTTCTTTCGACGGACTCTTGACAAATGTGTTTCTATCGTCCCTGACTATCGCGTCACACTGCGTAAAAACTTAAGTTAATGCCGTAAAAACTTAAGTAATGCGGTGGGATCTTAAGTTAACCGGAGAGGTACCGAAGTGGTCATAACGGCGCCGACTCGAAATCGGATGGTCGGGTAATTCCGGCACGTGAGTTCGAATCTCACCCTCTCCGCCATATATAAAGGGCCTGTTTTCAGGCCCTTTTTATTTTGGCGGTGCGGAGTTGGTGGATGAACCCGCCTGCGCCAGCTTCCGGCCAAGGTTCATCGATGGCCGCTCAATCCAATAGTGCATCAGGTGCCCGGCAATCAGCATTGCCGGAAAAGAGAGCGCAATAATCCAAATCAAAGAAAGGTGCCCGTACAACAGATAAAACATCGACATGAGCACCGGGAGGTGGATCAAATAAAGACTGTAAGAGATGTCCCCGAGCCACAGACAAAGCCGCCCGGACAGCATGGCCGAAACCTTGGGGTAGGCGATGCAGGAAATAATCAGGTACAGGGTGAAGATCCCAGAGAATACATCCAGGAATCCCCGGTGCGGCTCCATCACATTCGTATAGGCCGCCGCAATCCAAATGCACACCATGCCGCCGAAAATCATCGCATGCAGCATTGGCGGTACCTGCAAAAACGCCTGTCTAATTCGGTCCAGCCGCGCGGCCAGCATCACGCCTAGAAGGAACATCACGATATAACGCCCGGTCAATAAAAGTGTTCCGGCCAGACTTTCACCCACCAGCCCCGCCGTATTTTCTCCGAGCCCGGCCTGACTTTTCGCGCAAACAAATGCTACCGCCAGCGCGACCGCAACGCCTGCCAATCCGAACCGCCTGATATAGAGAACCAGAAGCGGGAAGATGAGAGACACGCGCATTTCGATGATGAGGCTCCAGATCGGACCATCAAGGCTGATGCTTTGACGTACACCTATCCCCGTCATCAGGAGATGGGACATGACAACGCCCGCTGTCAGCGGCTTGGACCATGGATCATTCAGCCAGCTCGAAGCGATAGGGAGCACCGGGCCGCCGAGCAGCCGGCAAAGCAGGGCCGAGATCAACACGGCAAATGCGAAGGGCGGATAGAGTCGGCTAAACCGCCGCACCAAATACGGGCCGTAGGGGAGGTTTTTTCCGGCGAAGTATGGCAACGACAATACGAAACCGCTCAGGACGAAAAACAGCATGACCGCGAAGCGGCCGCCCATCCCCAACGGCGATTCCATGAAACCCAACGGGCCGCGTAGTCCTTCAGGAACCGCCAACATGACATGATGTACTACGACGATGAGCGCAGCGAGGCCCCGGAAAGCATCCAAGCTTCTAAAGCGATGGCTGGGGGCAATTTGCATTCGAGAGAACCGATTCGATCAACGGTCCGTGCACGGCGAGAAAGTCGTCGACAGCCGCTGCGAAGTTCTCGCAATCCGCGGCGGTCGTCGGCAACGACAAGGAAATGTAGCCGCGCCGGCCGAAATAGTAACCTCGGTCGATCATCTCGAGATGAAACATCGTTTCCAGCTGTATCTTGGCGGATTGCACAGCTTTATCTGCGTAGTCGGCATCATCGGGTTTCAGAATCGGGTTCGTATTGAAATGAAGACCGATCAAGGAGCCGATGCCGGTCGCCTGGAACGGCGCGGAATGCGCACGCGCTATGGCGTTCAACCGTTCGCGCAGGCGGTCCCCCAGCGCATTGATCCGCACCGCCTCCAACGGCGTGAAGACCCGAGTAAGGCCGGCGAGGCCGCCGGCCATGGACAGCACGTTATTATTGAATGTGCCGGCATGAACGAGAGCGTTCGACCGGCTGGGATCGAATCGATCCATCAGATCGCGCCGCCCGCCGAATGCGCCGAAACTGCTTCCAGCGCCGAGATACTTGCCGAAAGTCGTCATGTCGGGCCGGATGCCGAGCAGACCTTGCAGGCCGGATGGCGATAGGCGCGAGGTCATGACCTCGTCAAAGATCAGCACGATGTCGCGGGCGGTGCACTCCTCGCGCAGCATCGCGAGGAAAGCGGCGTTACCCGGAATGCAGCCGCCGCCAAGCATGGGTTCAACCAGCACCGCGGCGATCGCGGACCCGTGTGCACGCAGCGTCGTGCGAACGCCCTCGAGATCGTTGTAACTTGCCATTAGCCAATCGAATGGGGCGATGAGAGACGCGCCAAGGCCGCGGAAATTGAACACGCTGCCGTGGTAGGCGCCGTCAAACACCACGATGCGTGGGCGGTGAGGCCGGAGCGCGCGCACCGTCGATAGGGCCATTAGATTGGCCTCGGTGCCGGAGTTGGTGAACCGCAGGAGGTCGATCGATGGGAAGCGGGCGCGGATCGCCTGGGCAAGTCCGGTCTCGTACGGACTCGGGCCGCCGAGCACCGTGCCGTCGTTGAGCGCTAGCTGGATCGCCTCCTGGACGACCGGATCCGAATGACCGTAGAGCCCCGCGGAGTACTCGCCAAGCAAGTCCAGATACTCGAGTCCGTCGACATCGGTCAGGCGGTTGCCGCGACCGCTTGCGAAGACCAATGGGAACGGGCTGAAGTGCAACACGGTGCGTGTATTGCCGCCCGGCATGTGCTCGGCGGATGCGCGTTGGCATTGCGCGCTGATCGGACGGCGAATGCGGTACCGGGATTCCGCCGCGGCCAGCGCGCCGGCGAGATCGAGACCGTTCGAAGGGCTATGGTTCAATCGTTCTCTCGATGCGCGCGAAGAGGGTGAATCACGCCGGCGAAACACGAATGTATCATGCGCCGATTACCCTATATGATTGCGTTTGCGCAGCCCGACCCGCCTGGAGATCGTTCCGATATGCACCTACGCCGCACGCTCGTTGCAGTCCTTCCGGGCTTGCTGTTGCTTTCCATCCCGCACGCCACCCGTGCCGATTCGGCCGTTGCCGCTTCGGTTGCGATGGATCGGGACTTGCTGGAGGTGACGGTTCCACAGTTGCAGAGCTACTACGCGGAACACCGCTACACCGTCACGCAGGTGGTGCAGTGGCATCTCGCGCGCGTGCATCGCTACAACGGGATCTACCGCGCCGTCGAGACGAGCCTGGACCGGGCAGCGCTCGAGACGGCTGCCCGGGAAGATGCGGAAGCCGCCTCGGGCCGGGTCAACAGCGCGCCGCTTTGGGGTGTACCCATCGTGATCAAGGCGAACACCAGCATCGCAGGCGAAGTCACGACCGACGGCTGGTCGGGCTACACCATCGCCGGACACGAACTGGTCGCACCGCGCGACGCAACGATCGTTGCCAAGCTGCGTGCGGCGGGTGCGGTACTGATCGGCCACACGAACATGCCCGATTTTGCGAACTCCGATACCAACCGCAGCAGCTCGTTCGGGCGCACCGGGAATGCATACGACGTGCGGTTTTCTCCGGGTGGTTCGTCCGGCGGGACAGTGACTGCGGTCACCTCCAACATGGCGGTGCTGGGCAGCGGCACGGACACCGGCAACTCGATTCGTATGCCGTCGGCGACCAGTGGCGTCGTCGGCGTCTTTCCGACCCGCGGTCTCGTCAGCATCGCAGGCATCGCACCGCTCGACTGGTTGCTCGACAACACGGGACCGATTGCCCGCAACGTCACGGATGCGGCCATTGCATTGTCCGTCATGGCGGGCTCGGATCCCCTCGATCCGCGGACGCAGGAGGCTGCCACGAAGGCCGAGCCCGGTCCCTACACGAGGTATTTGAAGGCAGACGCGCTCAAGGGCAAGCGCTTCGGCGTACCGGTGTTCATCCTCGGCGGCATGGGCCCGCCCTTTCATGGTGTGCCGGCAATCGTCCCCGATGTCCTCGCCGAGAAGCAGGCTGCCGATCAGGCCAATCCGCTCGACCCCGCGACGCGAACCGCGTTCCTCAAGGCCGTGGAGGAATTACGCGCCGCCGGCGCCACGATCGTCATGGACGACGCGGTGCTTCCGGACAGCTTTGTGCGGCTCGCGATCCGCGTGGCGACGTACCCGTACGTCAAGGAAGGAACCGATCTGTTTTTGGGGACTTTCGGACCTGCGCAATATCATTCCGCCTCCGAGTACGAGCAATTGATTGGCCAGCCGCTCGGCGAGCCGATCATCGGCACGGAGAAGGCGAACGCTCAATTCGGCGACATCACGCTTACACAGCGCAAGATCGAGAGCGACCCGGATGCCGAGGCCAATTACTACGGTCCCCGCCGTCGGCTGATGGACGCCTACCTCAACACCATGGCGCGCCTGCATCTTGACGGGTATGTCTATCCCGCCATCCAGATGCCGCCGGTCGATGAGACCATGGCACAAAATGACCGGGTCAGCGAAGGTCCGCACTCCGACACCAGCTGGGTGAACATGTTGGGGGTACCCGCGGTAGTCGTGGTGGGCGGCTACTACCCCGGCGGACTGCCGTTCGGGCTCGAGATTTCAGGGAAGCCCTGGCACGACGGTGAGCTCTTGGGCTACGCCTACGGATACGAGCAGGCCACTCATCACCGGCATCCGCCGGTGCTGGTGGAGCAGGGATTGCTCACCGGCACGCCGTAAGTCCCGTGTGCCCCGTGTGCCCAGTTTGCGCGTCACCTACTTAGAGCTGCGTGAACCCCCGCTGCCGCCGCCGCTGCATGAGGGCGGCGAGCGCATTGGGGTTGAGAGTATGACCAGCTCGATTTACCTCGCGTTGTATCAACGCGTGGGAGAGCCGCTGAGATGGGATCAGCGGCTCTTGATGCCAAGGGAAGAGCTTGCGGCGTTGCTCCGAGGCGCGTCGCTCCATATTTATGTTCTGCGCGATGAAAGCGGTGAGGCACTTGGCTTCTGCGAGTTCGACAGGGGCGCGCTTCCTGAGATCGAGCTCAAGAACTTCGGCCTCATTCCCGAAGCACAGGGGCGCGGCCTCGGGCCGTGGCTGCTGTCAGTTGCGCTGCAGGCGGAGTGGCGATCCGATCCGACCCGAATCTGGCTGCACACGGACACATGGGATCATCCCGCGGCGGTGCGGGTCTATGAAAGGGCCGGTTTTCACGTTTACGCCGTCCGTGAGGAGGCACCGGGACCGCTATAAGGGCGACACCACTCTGCCGGCGAGACGACTACACGCGGTCACGTACCGTCCGGGATGTAGAAGTCGCAGACCACGCGCCTCACTCCGGGTATTCTCCGCGCGATGCGTTTTGCATGTGTCGCATCCCAATCGTCAAACACGACCCCCTCCAAGTGAGCGACGCCATTCTTGACTGTGATCTCGACGTGCGAGTCCAGGAAATAAGGATCGTCATGTAGGGCGGTCGCTATGTGTTCCTTCAGCACCTCGTCAGGCACAATGATTCTGGTCCTCTTCGCCGTCACCACGATGGGATCGAGGGTGGCCGCCGGCCGAGGCGTGGCGTTGTCCGCGCCGAGCGAAGCTGTCCAAGGGACGGCCGCCCCGAACATCACGCCGACAAAGACTACAAACCGCAAGGTACGCATTGTGTACACACCATAATTATACTCTTCAGGCCGCATACGCTCACCTGCGTTGACCGTCGGCTTTTTGGTAGATGAAGCTGGGAAGGATTTCTTCGTAGCCGCGCGACTCGACGGCCTGCCGGAGCGGCCCGAGTTTGGGCGACACATGCATGAACTCATCGTGGCGGTCGGAGATGTTCGTGACCAGTACGCCGCCGCCCGACATGGCCTGATCGATGCGCGTGAAATAGGCGACCGGGTCGTAGACATGTTCGAAGAATTCGAGCGCGAAACACACATCGATGGGCGGCAATTCCGGAATCGGGTGTTCGACGGTGCAGTCGAGAAACGTCGTGGGTATTCCGCGGCTCTTTCCCCACCAGAGGAGGAAATCCTTGCGAATCGTCGGGATGTCCGCCAGAACCACGTGGACCTGCCGGCCCTGTCCGTGCAAATACTCCGCCAGAGTGCGGGAATGCTGGGCCAGGCCACAACCAAAGTCGAGGATGGTCACCGAGGGTCGGTCCCGGACTCGCCGCACGATGGCGTCTTCGGCGAACCATGCCGGTTCGGGATACGTGAGCATGGCCAGAAAATGCACATGCTCGTGCATCTTGTAGGCAGCCATGACCTCTTTTGCGCTGTCATCCGCAAACACTCTGAATAGATCGTAACAGCGACCGTGGAACTCCTCGAAACTTCGCCCGCCGTGGCCTTTGGGTACCGCGTTCCACGATTGGAGGTATCGAGCGCGGCTTTCCTCGGGGGTGATGCCGAGCCGCTCGGCGTTCCATGCGACGAAGTATTCCTGCGTGCGCGTGGGTTCCGAGATCGAATGGTCTGCCGGCCTCGATCTAGCGAGCGCCGTGGTCTCTCCGCCTTTGAGGACTCTGTCGCGTGATCGCCAAAACAACAAGCCTCTTTTTCGATGCGTTACCAGGTCCCGCTGTGACATGGTGGCAATGTAGCCGATTTAGCCGCGCTTGACAGCAGTATCCTGTTCGCAGGGGGGATTCCACTACGTTGCGGTCACGAGCCGTATGCGCGTGATTTCCGAAGGTACTCCGAATCGATTGGGCGGTCCCCAGTAGCCGGTTCCGCGGTTCACATAGATCCACAGATTCCTCAGCCGATACAGACCGCCGGTAAACGGCTGAAAGAAGCGCACGAACAAATTCCATGGCCAAAATTGACCGCCGTGTGTATGTCCCGAAATTTGCACGTCGAACCCTGCGCCGGCGGCGGCGGCCGCGGAATTCGGTTGATGGGCAAGCAGGATCCTGGCACCTGCATCGGCGGGCGCTCCGCGAAGGGCCGCAACCGGGTCGCTGTGCTCAGCGGCGTCAAAATGATGGGCGCTCAAGTCCGTGACCCCCGCGAGAACCAGTGAGGCGCCGTCGTGTTCCAACACCACGTGCTCATTCTTCAGAACCTGCAAACCGAGGCGCCTGATCTCAGCGGTCCAGGCGCGCTCGCCCGAGTAGTACTCATGGTTGCCGGTCACGAAGTAAGCGCCGTGCCGCGCTGTGAGCCCGGCCAGCGGCGCCGTGTGAACCGATAATTGTTGCACCGAGCCGTCCACCAGATCGCCGGTGACCGCGATCAGGTCCGCTTTCAAGCCGTTGACGAGGGCGACGATCTTCTCGACGAAGCCGCGCTTGATCGTCGACCCCACATGGACGTCGCTGATTTGAGCGATGGAAAAACCATGTAGGGCCTTGGGTAGGTCGGTGACCGGAATATCTACGTGGACCACTCGAGGCCGGCGCAGCGCCAGTCCCAAGCCCGACAGAGTGACAAATCCCGTGAGCGCCAGGGCCCAGCGCGCGGTGGGGGCGACCCATGAAGCGGCTTGCGGTCCGGACAGAAAAATTCCGGCCCCCAGCAGGACAAGATCGCGCAGCAGTGTGAGGACCAAAAGCGAGGAGAAGATTCCCATGGACAGAACGCCGACCCAGGAAAGGAAGTCGGCCAGTCTTTGGTTGGGTACGGAACGATTGCGCATCCCGAGCGGAATCACAACGCAGCAAATGACCAAGAGCGCAATGCCTATGCATACGCCTAACGGGCCGATTGACAGGGGGGGCAGCAGCCGCCAACCGATGTACACAGGCAGTAAGAGGATGAGCCAGAAGGGATTCAGGAGTACACGGCGGGACGTCACTCGGGTGAGGTGGGGGCGCCGCCTGGTAGTTCAAGGGCCAAGAGCGACCGGCGCCGTGCCACGCACGGGTTTGCGCAATGACTCCATTCCCTTGAATTCGACAAACTGGGTGGTAGTTGCCCACAGGTAGTCGCCGTACAAGAACGGCTCGAATGACGAGGCGTCGTCCATCGGCAGCGGGCGAACCTCGGCGTCGGCCCGTGCTTCGTAAAAAAATGGGATGGACATGCGTTCCTTTCCCGTCCCGATGACACGATGTTCGGTTGCCCTGATTCGGCCGCCGCACCAGCGCTCGAGGACCCTTCCGAAATTGACCACCAGGCCGTCATCGCTGGGCGGAACGTCGAGCCATACTCCGTCTCGGTGGCGTGCCTGCAGGCCCGGGACACCGTCCTGCGCCAGCAACGTCAGGAACCCGGAATCGACATGCGGTGCGCCATTCACATAGAAACGTCCGCCGTTGTGCATCACCCAGACGCTGGGATCCGATTGCGCCGTTTGATCGGCGTCGGTCCGAAGCGGATAGCGCAGCAAGCGCAAAGTCGACAGACCTTTATCGAAGGAGCGATCAAAGAAATGTTCCTCCAATGACAAGCCGCGCGCGATGGTCCGCATCAACGCCTGGCTCACCTTGTTCATGCCGGCGTAGTACGCAGCCACCGATTCACGCCAGCCCGGCAGAGCCTCGGCGGAAGGCAACGGAGTGGCCTCGCGCAAAGGATCGCCGCTGCGGATCACCGAGGTGCCGTAGAGAACATCGGGGCCCATGTCGATGCCTTCCTTCGCGGTGAGGAAGCCCTTCTGCAGGGGAAACCATCCCCGATAAACATTCGAGTGCGCGGAGTCGAACTTTTGCCGCCACAACCTGCGTGTCTCTTGCTCGGGCAATTGAAACAGACGCAAAAGATCCGCCCGGACGGCGCGTCCGGCCGGCACATCGGGCGGCAGTCCTCTCACCACCATGAATCCCGGCGTCGCAGCGGCCGCCATGATCGCTCGATCGGTTCGGGCACGCTCGTGCGACGGCTCGCCGAAAAGAGAGCCGATATCAACGAGGGGAATGGAGTGACCCATAGCTAGGCTCTAAGTGCGGGGTTGGACAGTTGCCGCCAGTATAGAGATCATAGTGCAATCATGGGTCCGTCCGTTGATTCCGTCATTGCCGATGAAGTAGTGCCCGCCGCGACGGGCGTGGTCGTCATCGGCGGCGGCATCATCGGTACATTTGCGGCGTTGACCCTGGCGGGCCGCGGCATTCCCGTCGTGCTTTGCGAGAAGGGCTACATCGCCTGCGAGCAATCCAGCCGAAACTGGGGCTGGTGCCGGCAGGCGGGCCGTGACGCCCGGGAAATGCCGCTGATCGTACAAAGCCTGCAGCTGTGGCGCGACATGAATCGCTCGACCGAGTTCGACGTCGGTTTTCGCCAGTGCGGTGTTCTGTACGTGGGCGAGAGCGAATCGGATGAGAAAAGATTTGCCGAGTGGATGGACATGGCCAAGCCCTATGGTATCGGCGCCCGCATCGTGCAGGGAGCCGAGCTCGCCGCGCTCATGCCCGGCGCGAGCCGCACCTTCTCCTGCGGATTGCACGTGCCCACCGACGGATGTGCCGAACCGCAGCGGGCGGCGCCCGCCATTGCGCGGGCCGCGCAGCGCAAGGGGGCGATCATTCTCGCGCATTGCGCCGCCCGCGGCATCGAGCGTGTGGGCGGTCGAGCCGCGGCGGTCATCACCGAGCGCGGGCGCATCGCCTGCGATGCGGTGGTACTCGCGGCCGGGGCATGGTCCAGTCTCTTTTGCGCGAGTCTCGGTATTCGACTGCCGCAGTTGAAGGTGCTGTCTTCGGTAATGCGCACCTCGCCGATCGCGGATGGACCGGACTGTTGTACCTATTTGGACGAGGTCGGCTACCGCAAGCGCGGCGATGGCGGGTATACCATAGCCAGGGGTTCGGGCTACGTTGCGCCTTTCGTGCCCGATTCGCTGCGGTACCTGCGCGAGTTCCTGCCGACCCTGCGCAAGGAACGCGACTCCATGCGAATCCGGGTGAATGCGCAGTCGATCCGCGAGTTTCGCGCGCCGCGAAGTTGGCCGCTGGATCGGCCGAGTCCTTTCGAAGCCTCGCGGGTGTTGGACCCGGCGCCGTACAAGACTCTGAACGACCAAGCTCTGGCCGCGATGATCAGGCTTTATCCTCGGTTCCGAGACATACACGTGGTGCAGGAGTGGGGCGGATACATCGACGTCACTCCGGACGTCGTGCCCTACATCAGTTCGCTCGGGACCTTACCCGGACTCACGATCGCCACCGGATTCTCCGGCCATGGATTCGGTATCGGTCCCGCCGCCGGGCGTCTGGCGGCAGACCTTGCGACCGGCGCCACACCGTCCGCCGACCCGACGCCGTTTCGCGTCTCCCGATTCAGCGACGGATCGCCGATTACCCTCGGACCCGAAATCTAGCGCAGGCGAGCGCAGGCGAGCTTCGGCGGCGCCCGATCTCTCACTTCGGCTTACGGAATTTGAGTACGAAGTTGTCCGCTTCACCGACCGCAACGTATCGGGCACGGTCCTTCTCTCCCTGAGACAGCGTCGGCGGCAGTGTCCAGACGCCGTCGACCCAGTCCTTCGTGTCGCGGGGGTTCGCATTGACCTCGGAGGAACCGACGAACTCGAATCCGGCTTTCTTTATCAGTGCGATCGCATAATCTTGGCGCACGTAGCCGTTCTTGGCCTTCGGGTCCTGCGGCTGATCATTGCGGCCGCGATGATCCTCGACTCCCAGGATGCCGCCGGGCTTCAGTGCCTTGAATATCCCCGCGAGCGCTTGGTCCGCATAGCCCTCATCCATCCAGTTGTGGAGATTGCGAAACGTCACGACCAGGTCGGCTGAGCCCGGTGGGGCGACGTCGAAATGCCCGGTACCGAGCACCGTTTCGTGCAGGGTTCCGAGCCGGTCTTTCTCGGCGGCGATTCTCGTGTGAAAACGCTTCACTCCCGCGTCTTCCTCGGCATTACCCGGCGCGGGCAGGGCAATATAGTAATGGCCGCCCGCCGCGAGATAGGGGCCCAGGATATCGGTCCAATAGCCGCCGCCGGGCCACAGTTCAACCACCGTCATCGTGGGCGCGAGCCCGAAGAATGTCAGTTCCTCGACCGGGTGACGCGCGGAATCCCGAGCCAACGCGGCGGGGCTGCGTGCGGGGCTGGCGACGGCGCTAACGAGGGCCGGGTCCGGGTGCGAAACGTCGGCGTGCGCGGCAATCGACGAAGCGGCGAATCCCAGGACCGTGAGCAAAGTTACCGTGAACGGTGCATGGAAGCGGGGATTTGTCATGGCCATACCTCTGTCGGTGCGTTTATCGAGCCGCATTATCACAAATTCGCGGATGCAGGGTCGCAGTATCGTCGCCGGCGTCCTCAGTTCGGAGGAGTATCTCCCGTGAAGGGTATCGGCGTTGCGCCGCTAACCGTGCCGATGGTCGCCTTGTCGCTGACGTACAGCTGTACTTTGCGCTCGAAGCGCAGTTCACCCTGGACGGTGGCTCCCGGACCGATCACGATCCGCGGAATGTCGCGGTTCGTTTCCACGACGAGTCCGGATGGCTGCTTCACCAGAATACCGCCTTCCACGTGCGATGCGCCGGTGATGTTCATACTGCCGTTGATGGTCCTGATTCCGCCGGCCACATGCGCGCCGGTCAGCGTGATTTCGCCGTTGACGTTCGAGATCGCACCGGCAACCTCTGAGCCCTCTCCCAAGGTGAGTTCGCCGTTGACCGAGGCTACGCTGCCGGATACATGCGCACCCGCGCCTAGCGATATGGCGCCGTTCACGCTCGCCAGAGATGTTCCGGTTGCGTGATTGCCGAGGTGCACGCTGCCGTTGACCGTCTTCGCACTGGTGATCACGGCGTTGTCATCGACCTGTATCGAGCCATTGACCGTCGCGACGGCATCGGTTTGCTTGCCTGCGGGTACATGAATCGACCCGTTGATCTTGGTCGAATCATCGCCGTTGTAACCGCATCCCGCCAGGGCGACCAGCACGACAAGGGCTGTGAGCAAACCGAGACGGCCGGCGGTCTGCGCCGCACGGATCCCGCCGCAGTGAACCATCGGGCTGCGCGTCGAGTCGGTTTCCTGGTTCATGGCGGATCCGGCGGTGGCTGAAAGTACCGCTACTTTACCAGTACGGCTCAAGACCTCAAATGCCGCGCTCCGAGCACGAGATCGCCACATCGCCGAGCCGTCAGATGTCCTGATGCCGTCGGACACCGGGGTGCGGTGACGCGGCGCAAGCGCCAAGTATGTTATGAGTGCACAGGCAATTGCCCGGCCGCGAGAACTTCTTCCTTGGCTGCCCTGACCTCGAGCAGTTCATCGAAAATGGCACGATAGTGCACGACCGCCATGCGCAATTCTTCGGTATTGGCTTCGCCGCGCTGATCGCGTATCGCGATGGCCTGCGCCACCCGGTAGGCGTCCACCACGGTGGAATGATCGACGGAAATATCGGCCGCCCGGCGCTCGAAGTCGCCCATCGAGTAGCCCCGCTTCAGCATCAACTCTCGAACCAACAAATCTGCCTGGACGACAACCCCCTTGGGGTTGTCCACGAAGCGGCTTTGCATTGCGCTCCAAGCCTGCCTGAATTTGGTTGCCTCAGCCGGCTCCAAAGCCGTGATGCTGAGTTGTTCAACGCGCTTTTCTCGCGCCTTGAGTTCCGATTCAGCCTTTGATCGGTCTCCCACTTCATCGACGGTGCGGTCGTATTCTCTACCAAAGCGTTGCTGCAGCCTTAGAGTCTGCTTCTTTCTTCTCGACAGGCTCGAGAATGCAATCACGAACAATGCAATAATCAGAATACCGGCGAAAACGATCCAGGATGTGGGTATCGTATACATTTAAATCTCCTTAGTGATTGGGCCGCTACGCGGGCGTGCCGCGAGTTCAAGCGCTCGTTGTCTGAGCGAGCAGTCCCGTGACGGCCTCGGGAATCATCGGTTCGAAGAAATAATTTCCCTGCGCTTCCGGACAGCGCTGATGCCTGAGAAATGCGAATTGCTCGAGCGTTTCGACCCCCTCTGCCACGACGCACACGTCCATACTCTTGCCCATGTTGACCACCGCGCTCACGATTCCTGCGTCGCCCACGTCGGCCGTGAGATTTCCAACGAAGGAGCCATCGATTTTCAACGTGTCGATCGGAAAGCGCTTCAGGCAGCTCAAGCTCGAATAGCCCGTGCCGAAGTCATCGAGTGCAAGCTGCACTCCCGTGTCCTTGAGTTCCTGAAGCACCGTTTGGGTGGAGAGGGGATCCTGCATCAAAAACGCTTCCGTGATTTCGAGCTCGAGATAGCGCGCATCGAGCCCTGTGTCAGCCAGTATTTCACGGACGCCCGCGACGAAGTTCTTCGCGCGCAATTCCACGGCCGATACATTGACGGCCATCCTCACCGGGGCCAGCCCGGCCGCTTGCCATATTTTGGCCTGACGGCATCCTTCACGAAGAACCCATTTGCCGATGGGCACGATCAAGCCGCTGTCCTCCGCAATGGAGATGAACCGTGAAGGCCTGATCAATCGGCGGGTTGGATGGTGCCAGCGCAAAAGCGCCTCGACACCGACTATCGCGCCGGAGCGCAGATTCACTTTGGGTTGGTAGTGCAGGGTAAATTCGTGCCGGTCGAGCGCGCGGTGCAGGTCGTTTTCGAGCGCCTGACGCTCGAATATGTGCCGGTTCATCTCGGCTCTGAAAAATTGATAGTTATTCCGCCCGCAATCCTTCGCTTGATACATGGCAGCATCGGCATTCTTGAGAAGAGTCTCGGCGTTCGTTCCATCACCCGGATAGACCACGATACCGATGCTTGCCGAGACATATAATTCCAGTTCATCGATCTTGTGCGGTGCGCTCAGCGCCGTAAGAATTTTCTCTGCGGTGACTGCAGCGTCCTGCGCGTACGCCACCTCACTCAGCAAAATGGCGAATTCATCCCCGCCTTGGCGGCTCACGGTATCGGTGCTGCGCACGCAGTCGAGAAGACGCTTCGCAATCGACTGCAGCAACTGATCGCCTACTGCATGACCTGCGGTATCGTTGATATTCTTGAAATGATCGACGTCGAGGTAGAGAAGGGCCAGCTTTTTACCGTTTCGCTGGGCCATGGCCATCGCCTGCATGAGCCGATCGTTCAGCAGAACTCGGTTGGGCAGATCAGTGACGCTGTCATGCTGGGCGAGGTGCGACATCTTGCGCGACATGGCCTGCGCTGCGGTCACGTCGCGGAACACCATGACGGCACCGGTCACCTTTCCCCGGCGATCGTGGATCGGTGCCACAGAGTCTTCGATGCCGATTTCGACTCCATCGCGGCGAATCAGGACGCAGTTAGGTGTGAGACCCACGGTGCGGTTTTCGCGTATCGCCAACCCCATGGGGTCAGGGGCAACCTCTCGAGAACCGGCGCTGACGATTCGGAACACCTCCGCGAGCGGACGACCCGCTGCCTCCTTTCGCGGCCAACCGGTCAGGCCTTCCGCGACTGCGTTGACGTAGGTTACAAAGCCGCCGGCGTCGGTGCTGATTACGGCATCGCCGATGGAGTCCAGCGTGACCTGTGCGCGCTCTTGTTCTGAAAACAACGCCTCGGCGACTGCGGCACGCTCGAGCATGCTGCGCAGCGCCTTGCGCAACGCATCACCGTCAAGGGGCCCCTTCAACAGAAGATAGTCCTGCGCTCCGCGCTGCACCGCTAGCTTGGCGATTTCCTCATCGTGCGGTGCGCTCAAGACAAGAATGGGAGTGTGCGGTGCGATGCGATACAGCTGTTCGAAGGAGTCCATTCCTTGACTGTCGGGCAAGGAGAGGTCGAGCAACACGGCATCTATTCCGTCCGTGATGTCTCCTTTGCTGCTGAGCCGCTCTACGGCCTGGGAGCAGCGCCGAACCCAGTCGATGCGAAGGGATTCACCGGCGGAGCCAAGCAATGCCGCCTGAACGGACCTGGCGTCCGCAGCGTTGTCTTGGATGAGAAGTATCGTCTTAGGCATTGAGGGTCGCCGGTAATGTCGCCGGTAAGTCAGCGCCGGCAATATGCTGATTCAACCACGTGTCCGGCACAGGGTCGGTACGGTAGCGTACGACTTACGTCGTACGATCCCAGCCCATCGCTATCATCGCTTTGATGCAGTCGGGCGGCAGGTACGATGTCCATTGCGAAATGTTGTCTGCCGCGCGCGCGGCGTCCCCCGTGCCCGCTCCTTGGTCGATATCGGTGGCGCCGTCCAATATCGGAAGGGATTCGGCGTCGGCCGGCTCGCCCGTGCTTGCCTCGGTCGTGCTCGCCTCGGTTTTCATTTCGATGTGCTCCCTGCGCTCGATAGAATTGCAATAACTACATAGATCGATGACGCGGTCTGTACGCTGGCGCACAGAGGGTGAGGGCGCCGGTGCCTCCGACCCAAGGGGCACGCACTTTGCCGACTCTCGTGGGGCTGGCCGGCTATTAGATTCGACCCATCAGCAGCAATACGACCACGACCACCACGATCAAACCAAGGCCCCCACTCGGCGCATAACCCCACCCGCGGCTATGGGGCCACGCCGGAATTGCACCGAGCAGCATTAAACCCAGAATGATCAGCAGGATGGTCCCGAGGCTCATCGTCATCTCCTGCGCAGATATGCGCGTTTAACGCCAGCATGGCTACGCCCATCGGCGGAATAACGATGTTATGTCGGAGGCGACCAGCTATCTGTTCGCTGGCGAACATGCCCCCACACTCCGACACGGCCCTGTCTCATTCGACGTCGGCAAGGCGTTGCTGCGGTGCAGGAGAGCAGGGCCTGCCCACTCCGCTCGGTTATGTGCGGTACCGTACTGACTGTCCGAGATCTCGTTCACAGTTTCGGCTCGTGCCCGCTCCCGCGCGTCTCTGCAAGCGCATGCTCATCGCAGAGTGCCCAGGGAGTGCGGCGTGACCCAATTTGACGTAACGCGGTCTTTACCTCGCATCGCGATTCATTGGCGGCGTATTCGTCGTGCGTCGGCCGATTTGTTCAATGTGGGGATCACCGCGCGGCTGTTGGTCACGCTGGCCGCCGTTGCCATCCTCGCGGCCGTTGCCAACCTGATCGTGGAACAGGGCGTCCCGGTCGTGCAGATATTGCGAGTCGTACGCGATCATCCAGAGCGCAGGATGTCGACGGACGGTCGAGCTGCGCGAGCCGCCCCTAGGACCGACTCGCGCACCCATGCGGAAACGCTGCGCCGCTCGGCCGCTCACCTCGAGCTCGCAACCATCGCACGGATTTCAAGCAATTCGATCGAACTGGAAAACCAATTCCAATCGGCCTCCAAGGTTTTGCGCGCCGCCGCCGCTGAATACCTCGCCGAGTCCCCATCCATTTCGAGCAGCCAGCGGCGCCGATGGACGGCAGCCATCGACGATTATGAAAGCGAATCGGCCGCATTGATTTCCACGGCGGATTCACGGCGCCAGCTGGTCGATGAATATGCCGCGAGCTGGCAAACGATCATGGCACGACTTGATGCGTCGTTGAATGGCGGCTGGCGATTCTTTGGACACGTCATTGCCCGCCAAAGCCTGGTGGAATTGCGATCGCGCCTCGATGCGCTTCGTCTGCGCACGGTCAATCTTGGCGTCGCCGGCGGCATCGATACGGCGCAAGCACTCGCGATCTCCGATAGCGAATCGGAGGTCTCGAAGACCCTGGATCACAATCGGAGCAGCCTTTCTCATTTGGAAGGCGCCGCGTGGATGGACGCCGTGGACGGCGACCTCGCGCGCCTCTCAAGCCTCCGGCAGGCAATCACCGCCATCGATGGTACGAACGCAGCAGGCATGCGAGAGTTCTTGAATACGGGCACGCGTGTTGTCGATTTGCCTTTGCCGCTGGAATCGATTGCGGTCACTGACCCGCCGATATCGCCGGATCCGATGCCCTCCGTGGCGGCCTCCGCCGCCGTCGGCTCCTCCCCGTCCGATCTCAACGGCGCGGCCGAGTCGATGAAGTCTGTCGAACGCGCTCCCTCCGCCGGCGGCGCCCTGGTTGCCTGGGTAACGGCCGTCGTTCTTCTGCTGCTGGTGGCGATTTCCGCGCTGACAGTACGGAGCATCGTACGTCCGGTGAAGGAGATGCTGAATGCCACCGCGAAACTTGCCTCCGGCGAGGCGGGTGCGCGCGTTCGGCGCGGCGGCATTCGAGAGCTGGACACCCTTGCCGTCGCTTTCAACGGTATGGCAGAACAGCTCGCGGCCGCCCAACACCAGGCGCTGGATTACCAGCGCCAACTCGAGGCGCGGGTGGCGGAGCGCACCGCGGAATTGCAGCACCTGGCTTGGCACGATTCATTGACCAGCTTGCCGAACCGGCACCAGCTCGTCGCACTCCTGCATGCTGCAATCAATCGCGCCTCGCGGAGCGGCCGTCGCGTCGGCGTGCTCTTCGTCGACATCGACAATTTCAAGAACCTGAACGACAGCTTGGGACACACGTTTGGAGACGCGGTATTGGTCGCCATTGCCGCCCGACTCGCTGCCTCTGCCGGCACATCGGGATTTGCCGCGCGATGGGGAGGCGATGAATTCACCATTGTCCATGAAGAGTCGGACTCCACCGAGGCCGTGCTTGAAACCGGTCGCCTCGTAGTTGGCGCTTTTGGCGAGCCGATCGAGGTGAATGGACGCGAGCTCATCGTCACCGTCAGCGTCGGCGCGAGCATCTACCCGGACCATGAGAAGACTCCGGAGGATCTCCTCAGCGCAGCCGACGCCGCTCTCTTTCAGGCGAAGGCGCTGGGCCGCAGCCAGTTGGCAGCGTTCACTCCTGCATTGGTCGCCAGGGCGGCCGCTCGCTTCGACATCGAACAGGGGCTACGGCGCGCGGTGGAACGCCAGGAATTCGAGCTCCTCTATCAGCCGGAGGTGAATCTGGAAACAATGCAGGTCGGCCTGGTCGAAGCGCTCCTGCGTTGGCGAAGACCCGATGGGCGGCTTAGCTTGCCGGACGAATTTCTGGGTGTCGCCGAGGAGACCGGCCTCATCGTCGAGGTTGGCGATTGGGTATTGAAGACCGCCATCGCAAAGACCGCGGAATGGCACCATGGTAGTTGGCCTGAGGCTCGAGTCGCAATCAACGTATCTCCTCGACAATTGATGAACCCGCGATTTTTCGATCGTATCCAAGCGTTGCTTCAGTCCTACGGGCTGCCACCGCAGTGCGTTGAGTTGGAGTTGACGGAATCGGTCTTGCAGACGGGCGTGAAAACCATCGAATGCCTGCGGCGATTGCACGACTGTCACATTGCAATTGCGCTCGACGATTTTGGGACCGGCTATTCGTCCCTAGCCTCACTCGAACAGTTGCCGCTGAAGCGGATCAAGCTGGACCGTGGGCTGGTGGCGGGCATCGATAAGAACGGCCGATCCGCAGCGATCGCCCGAGCCATCATCGATTTATGCGTGGAGCTGAAACTCGCCGTGACCGCCGAAGGCATAGAGCGAATCGAGCAATTGCAATGCGTTCTGGGAGCCCGCGGCGGTTTTGCACAAGGCTATTTACTCTCGCATCCCGTTTCCTGTGGTGCGCTGTTGCAAGTGAACCGCATGGTCGCGGCGAACCTCCAACAACTGCTGGCCGCGGCGCAGCCAGAGTGGACGGAATCGCGAACACGCGCAAACATCGTGCGCCTACTGAAAAAATCACCTACGGTTGGTCGCTCCTAGGGGATTGCCGGCCGAGCAGACAGCTATTGGGGCAACGGCATGGAATGCGCGCGATCGCCCGCGCGCTCACCGTACCAGAGCACATTGCCGTCCGGTCCCTTGACTGGCTTGTTCATCCAGATGTCCACCGGTTTGCCGGCTTTGCCGTTGGCGTCCATCGGAATTCGATAGAGCTTGTTGAAGATCACGTTGTTCTCATAAAGAGAGTCGCCGATGAAAGTGATGCCGTCTATGCCAAACAGAGTACGGTCATCGCTAAACATCTCCGGCGCGGCCGTGCCAGGCTTAAGGCGCCAGATCTTCGCGCCGACTGTGTCGCTGATGTAGAGCGCCTTGTCCGGCCCGACCACGAAGTCGTTGCATAGATTCTTCTCGCCAGGGAGTTCCCAGCGAAACTTGCCGGTACCGGTCTTGAGATCAAAGCCACGCAACGCGCTGCGGGGAGGAATGCCGGGCGGGGTCGCATAGATTTGGCAGGCCCATAGCGTGCCAGTGGACGCGTCGCCCAGCACACCGAGGAAAAAGACGGCGCCATCGGCGGAGGCGTCGATAAAAACCTCGGCCTTGTCGGAGCCATTCTTGGCACGGTAGATTTTCGAGCTCCCCATACTGCCGAGGATAAGGTCGCCATTGGGTGCAACCGTGATGCTCTCGGGCTGCGGCTTTTCCGGTACTGTGACCGTTACGGCGCCGGCCACGGGGGCGATCAACGCACACAACCCCGCGGCACATGTGAATTTGTGGAGCATTACGGCGTGCCCGGAACGGACCTCGCCGAGATTCCGACGTGTGCTCGCGCGCTGACGCTGCCGGTTGCATGCTCACTTAGACCGCCAACAGATCCACAGGAGACCCGCACTTCGGCCCGGCAGGCAAACTAAACGTGCGACTTCAGCGTTGCGAATCCCTCGCGAAAATACGTCGATGGCGGGCGCTTGCCGCGCTCGCGCCACCACTTGTCCAGCGTAACGCGCATGACTCCGATCCCCACCATCGCGACGATTCGCAGTGCCGTCTCGCGCTCGTCGGACCAGACTGCCCGCAGCCCTTCGAAGAGGTTTTGCTCCAATATGACCCAGACGTCTTGCCTTCTCCGGCGAAGTGCCTCGCTCGAACGCATCAGGTCCTCAATTGCAATCGAATACTTATTATCGAATTGCGAGGCCAACCGCGGCAGCTCAGCGCGTACTGCCTCGAAGGGAGCCATCTTTGGTGACACATCGTTGAAAGCGGTTCGCAGCGCCTCGCTAAAACCCGTATCCGCACCAGTAAGGACCAACTCTTCTTTCGACTCGAAGTAGGAGAAGAACGTCCGCCGGGCAATGTCTACGGTCGCTGCAATTTCGTCGAGCGTCGTCTCGTCGTAGCCATTCTTGAGGAACAGCCGAAGGCCAGTCTCGGCGATTGCCTTGCGGGTCTGGCGTCGTTTCCGTTCCCGAAGGCCTTCAGTAACGTCCCGCGCGGGGCTCGTTTTCAGCGGTCTCATGCGGCAAGTATTCCCTAAGAATGCACTCAGTGCAATTGCTTGACATCGTAACACCGAGTGCTATATTGCACTCAGTGCATTTCGCGGCGGTTTTTGGAGCTAGGAGAAAGGGTATGGACGTCAACGCGTACGATCGTGATGTTCGGTCCAGCGTTCGGCAGCAATGGCCCAATTGGGCGACATGAGCCGCGTGGGCATCCTGGGGCGGCTGGCGGCCTCAATCGTAAACGAGGCGGCAAGGTCGACAGCGATGCGATCGCTGCTGAAATGTAGAGGGAGGCAGTGGTAGTGGATGGACACCTCGGAGAGACGCTGGCGGTGTCGAGCCTAGGCACAACGCGATCGCGCGAATGGATGCACCGGGTGATTACGCTCCTCGAGGCAGCCCTTGGTCAGCTTCACAACCAAGTACACCCAGCCCAGGGTGCGCTGCTTGAAGCAGCCGCACTGTTGCGTAAGCAGCTTGATCCCGAAGTTGCGGAAGCAGCTCGAGACAGAAGAGGGGGCTTGCTTGCCTGGAAGGCGCGCAAGGTGCGTGACTACATCGATAGTCATTTCACAGCGCCGGTGCTTGTCGCGGAACTCGGCGCGCATATTCAGCTCAGCGAAGCGCATTTCTCGCGTGCCTTTAAGCGCACATTCGGTAAGTCGCCGCATGCCTTCGTGATCAGGCGACGCGTCGAGTTGGCGGCTCATTACATGCTGCAGACCGAAGCGCCCTTGAGCGACATAGCGCTGCGATGTGGATTCACCGACCAGCCGCATTTCTGCAAACTCTTTCGACAGACAACGGGGCACACCCCGGCGGCCTGGAGACGCGCGCGCAGCAGCGAAGATGCCCAACCCCCCGTTTGGGGGATGAAGAAATCCCGCGCCGGTGGCCAAAGTGCCGATGGGCCCAGTTACGCATCTCGGAGTTCGAGTGTGAGCAAGACAGCAGCGGAGTACACATGAGCACCAACGTGTCAAAGCCAGCGAATGCGCCGAGGCGCGATGGCGCCGTATCGCGCCGCCTGTTTTTCCTCGATCTCGCGGCGGGCCGAGTCATGTCGGTCAATCCAGATGGCTCGGATTTGCAAGTCATCGTCGAGGAGGGAAGAAAACTTCCGGACGGCTTGGCCGTCGATGCGGCAGCGGGACATCTGTACTGGACGAACATGGGCAATCTCAAAGCCAATGACGGTTCGATCCTGCGATCCGATCTCGACGGGAAGCACATGATCACCATCGTTCCGCCGGGTGGCACGTTCACTCCCAAACAAATCCAGATCGACAAGGTGAATGGCAAGCTTTACTGGTCGGACCGTGAGGGCATGAGGGTGATGCGCGCCAGTCTTGATGGCTCAGACATCGAGACGTTGGTGGACACGAGCGAGGGTGATGCACGCCCAGGCCCGGACGCAAGGAAATGGTGCGTCGGCATCGCAGTAGATCTCGCAGAGGGCAAATTCTACTGGACGCAAAAAGGCGGCGACAATGCCGGCGAGGGCCGCGTCTTTCGCGCCAACGTAAACATTCCGCCGGGCCAGACAGCCACGAACCGCAAGGACGTCGAACTGCTCTATGAGGGTTTGCCGGAGCCCATCGACCTCGAGCTGGATTTATACAACCGGATGATTTATTGGACCGACCGCGGGGACCCGCCGCGCGGCAATTCGGTGAACCGTGCGCCCATGGACGTTTCGCCTGGCGTCTGCAAGGAGCCCGCGATTCTGTTCACTCACTTGATGGAGGGCATCGGCCTTGCGCTCGATCGCAAGGGCGGCCGTATGTTCATCACCGACTTCGCAGGTTCGGTCTATAGCGCCAATCTCGACGGATCAGACCAGAAGACGCTGCTCTTCGCCCAGGGCAACCTTACTGGTATCGCCTACGCAGAGATTCAGAGCCAAACACCGTAAGCCTTAAACCAATCGAGACAGGAGCATAGATGATGACACCTGCAACCGCGACCGTAGCCGCAAAACCAGCGAAGCAACCGAAGGCGTTGCCCGCACCGAATAGCGATTTCTATGAGGTGTATGAAACCTTGGGCGCCGAGGAACTCGCGACGGTGAAGAAGGTGCGCGCATTCATGGAGACCACAGTCGCGCCCGTCATCACCAAATACTGGGTGAATGACGCCTTTCCCTTTGAATTGCTTCCCGGTGTAAAGGAGTTGGGTATTGGCGGACTTGGAATGCAGGGATACGGCTGCGCCGGCGGAAGCGAGGCGCTATTAGGCTTTGTGCTGATGGAGATTGCGCGCATCGACCCGTCGTTCGCGACGTTCTTTGGCGTGCACGATGGCCTGGCGATGGGCTCGATCTATATCGACGGATCGGAAGAGCAGAAGCAAAAGTGGCTGCCATCGATGGCGCGCTTCGAGAAGATTGGCTGCTTCGGCCTCACTGAGCCGCTCGTGGGTTCCGGCGCCTCCGGAGGCCTCACGACGACAGCGAAGCGCGAGGGCGACAGCTGGATCCTCAATGGCGAGAAGCGCTGGATCGGCAATGCGCCTTGGTGCGACGTTTCCGTGATCTGGGCGCGTGATCTCACCGACAATCAGGTCAAGGGGTTCATCGTCGAGAACAAGACCACCCCCGGCTTCAGCGTCGAAAAGATCCAGAACAAGATTGCGCTCAAGGTTGTGCAGAACGGTCACATCACGCTGAGGGACGTTCGGGTGCCGGAGGCTAACCGTCTGCAGGGCGGCAACTCGTTCCGCGACACCGCCAAGGTGCTGAAAATGACGCGCTATGCGGTTGCATGGATGGCGACCGGATGCGCCATGGGTGCCTACGAGACAGCGCTCAAGTATGCCCAAGAGCGTCTGCAGTTCGGCAAGCCGATCGGTTCATTCCAGCTGGTGCAGGATCTGCTCGCGAAGATGATCGCCAACATCACGGCTTCGCAGTGCTTGATCGTGCGCCAGGCGCAGCTACACGCCGAAGGCAAGTTGACGGACGCTCATGCGGCGCTTGCAAAAGGATTTGCCACGGCTAAGTGCCGCGAGACCGTTGCCTGGGCCCGCGAGCTGCTTGGGGGCAACGGCATCGTCGCAGACTACAACGCAGCGCGTTTTTTCGCCGACGCCGAGGCGCTTTACTCCTACGAAGGTACGTACCAGATCCAGAACCTCATCCTCGGCAAAGCGGTCACCGGACTGAGCGCTTTTGTCTAAAGGGCGCTGTTCATCAGCGGCCACGCATACAGGAGAAGACATGACAGATGCGCCGGTAACCGAGACACAGCCCGCAGCGACGCTCAGGCTCGCAAATGTCCTCTACGAGAAGAAGGACGGCATCGCGTACGTGACCGTCAATCGGCCCAAGGTGCTCAACGCCTTGAACACGCCGACCTGGGCGGACATTCGAACGGCAATCGAGGACGCGCGCGATGACGTCGCGGTACACGGCGTCATCCTGACGGGCGCGGGCAACAAAGCATTCATCGCCGGCGCCGACATCAGCGAGCTTGGCAAAGCCACCTCGCTCGACGCGGAGCGGGCCAGCCGTTTCGGGCAACAGGTCCTCGATCTCATCGAGAACCTCGGCAAGCCCGTGATCGCGGCAGTCAATGGGTTCGCGCTTGGCGGTGGCTGCGAGACGGCAATGGCGTGCACGATCCGGATCGCAGTGGACACGGCGAAGTTCGGCCAGCCGGAAGTCACACTCGGGCTCGTCCCGGGCGGCGGCGGCACGCAACGATTGCCGCGCTTGGTGGGAAAGGGGCGCGCCTTGCAGCTCATCCTGTCGGCGGAGATGATCGATGCGCAGGAGGCTTACCGCATTGGACTCGTCAACGAAATCGTGCCGGCAGCGGATCTGCTCACGCGTGCCGAGGCAATCTTAAGGAAAATCTCGGGCAACGCCCCGATGGCGGTGAAGTTTGCTCTCACTGCGGTGAACAAGGGACTGGAGACGAGCCAGGACGAGGGCCTGCTGCTCGAGGCTTCCTATTTTGGCCTCTGCGCCGGAACAGAAGACAAAAAGGAGGGCACCTCTGCCTTCCTGGAAAAGCGCGCGCCCCAATTTCGCGGCCGCTAAGAAATGCTCTTGACGACTTTGGAGACATCGATGGCAAGCGACAACATTTTCTCCGGACTCAAGGTCGTCGATCTGGCGAGTTTCATCGCCGGACCGAGTGCCGCCGTGATCCTCTCAGACTTCGGCGCGGACGTCATCAAGGTGGAACCGCCCTCGGGCGATACCTGGAGAGCGGGACACAAAATTCCGCCGCAGCCGCAATCAAGCGACGCGTATCCCTGGCACTTGGCGAACCGCAACAAACGGGGAATCTCGCTCGATCTGAAATCCCCGAGTGCTCCGCTTGTTCTTAGGCGGCTGGTGGAGTGGGCGGACGTGCTCATCGTCAACACACCGCATCCGGCACGCAAGCGATTGAAGCTTGAATACGACGACGTCGTGAGATGGAATCCGAAGCTGATCTACGCCGATCTCACCGGTTTCGGCGAAAAAGGGCCCGATGCCGATCTTCCGGGATTCGACATCACCGCCTTCTGGGCGCGAAGCGGCTTGTTGTCCATGACGCGCGATGCCGGTGCACCGCCGACTTGGCCGGTGGCCGGCAGCGGTGACAATGCGACCGCCGTTGGGCTGTACTCCGCGATCGTGACGGCCCTGTATCGTCGTGAGCGCACCGGCAAGGGATCCTATGTCACCACATCCCTGCTCGCGCAAGGGGTCTGGTCGGCGAGCGTTTCGATTCAGGCAGCTCTCTGCGGGGCCAACTTCTACGGGCTGCACGATCGAATGCATCCCGCCAACGCGGCCCTCAATGTGTATCGCGCATCGGACGACACCTGGTTTGTGCTCATCGTCACATCTGACAAGTTAGCCGCGGTGGCGAACGCCATTGGTCGGGCGGATCTTTTGTTAGATCCGCGATTTGCCGATCCGGTCAAGCTGGTGCAAAACATGCCGCAGCTGGCTGAGATTCTCGATCAAGTCTTCGCCGCTCAGCCGATGGCGCATTGGTACCAGGTCTTCAGTGGCGTTCACGTCACCTTCGGCGCCGTGCGAGGGCCACGGGAAGTCATCGAGGATCCGCAGCTGCGACTGAATGACATTGTCGTTCCGCTGGAGGGCGCGGGCGGCAAGTTGGGCACGACGATCAGCAGCCCCATTCAGGTGCATGGCATCACCAAGGTACCGGCGAGGCGCGCCCCGGCACTGGGAGAACACAACGAGGAGGTTCTCGATGAGCTCGGGTTCAACGCGAGCGAAATCGAGGCATTGCATGCGAGCGGCGCTGTCCCGAAGGCAAAGGAACCAGCGCGAGCGGCAGTCGGATGAAAGCAGCAAGGGAAATCGGAATAAAGGCCAGGGAGTCGTGATCTACGAATACCAGGAGGGCCGAGGTATTGGCCTGATGGCGAAGCTCAAAGCCTACGAACTGCAGGATGGCGGCATCGACACCGCTTTGCGTACACCGAGATTGGAAGTTGATCAACAGGAGATCTGAGTATGTCGAACCTTAAGCCCATTCGTCGCGTCGCG
>Ga0209624_10000104_pt1 | contig 79245 bp, 80 predicted proteins | sample JacPinW_OM2H0_O1_FD_188565 | JGI IMG/M metagenome (GOLD analysis project Ga0209624, IMG submission 188565) | Forest soil microbial communities from Algoma, Ontario, Canada - Jack Pine, Ontario site 1_JW_OM2H0_O1 (SPAdes) (version 2) | ecosystem: Environmental > Terrestrial > Soil > Boreal... | reverse complement strand
GGCGGATTTCGAGGCGGAAAACGAGCGCGGCTACAGCACCTACTCCTTTGCGCGCGCGATCGGCTGCAGCCCGCCCCACGCCTACCAGGTGTGGCGCCAGGATTTCGACAAGATGCTGTACGAGCATTCGCGCGAGTGCGGCGCCGATGCGCGCGAGGGCCACGAAGTGACGGCCGTGGACCAGCGGGGCCCGCGCGAATCGCGGCTCGACGTGCGCACGGACGAAGGCCGCAATTATTCCATTCAATCGCGGTTCGTGGTCGACGCCAGCGGCCGCGAAACTTTTCTGGCCGCAAAAAAGAAGCTGCGGCGCAAGAACGAGAAGCATCAGAGCGCGGCCATTTTCGGCCATTTTCGCGGCGCCGAGCGGCGCTGCGGCGAGGATGCGGGAAACATCAGCATATACGGCTTCGAACACGGCTGGATGTGGATGATTCCCCTGCCCGACGGCGTGATGAGCGTCGGCGCGGTGTGCCGGCCCGACTACCTCAAGCAGCGCAAGGCACAGGCACGCGTGGAGTTCCTGTTCGACACGCTGAAATGCAGTCCCGGTCTGTGGCGGCGGATCGAATCCGCCGAACTGATCGGCGACGAGGCACGCGTCACCGGCAACTACTCCTACGACTGCTCGCGTATGGGCGGCCCGGGCTGGATACTCGTGGGCGATGCCTTCGCCTTTCTCGATCCGGTGTTCTCCTCCGGGGTATACCTGGCAATGACCGGCGCGGAGCAGGCGGTGGACATGGTGGACGGTGCGCTGCGCGATCCGTCGCGCGAGGCGGGGCTGTTGCGCAAGCTCGAGAGGCGCCTGCGTACCGGCATCGGGCGCTTCTCTTATTTTATCTATCGCTTCAACGGACCGGTGATGCGGCAGATGTTCCGCACGCCGCGCAATACATGGCAGCTCGAGCAAGGCGTGATTTCGATGCTCGCCGGCGACCTGTTCGATACACCGAAGGTCCTGTGGCGCCTGCAGCTGTTCAAGCTGGTCTATGCGATTGCCGGCCTGCGGGATTTCCGGCGCTGGCGCGCGGAGCACAAATACCGCCTCGCGCAGGCACGCTCGCTATTCACCGGCGGGAACACGCCGCAGGACTAGTACGCTCAAGGCGCGCCGCGCGCTACGAAGCCGTCGGTCAGCGTGTTCAAAAACGCCACGATGTCCGCGATGTCCGCTTCGCTCAAATTGGCTCGATCGCCCGCGCGCCCTCCAAAAGGCGGCTGAGTGTCGACGCTGCCTCGATACGCCGCCGGCAAATCGTCGAACTTCAGCGTCGCGCCGTCCTTCCCACGCGAATACCATTTCTGCGGCTGCGTGTCCCGCTCGGCATAGAATCGCACCGCTTGGTCCAACCGATGAAACACACCGTTGTGGAAGAACACCCGCCGGGTCGCCACATTGCGCAGCGAGGGTGTGCGGAACAGTCCGCAGTACTGCCCTTTGTCCTTAAGATCGGTGCGCAGCGGCCCGCACAATCCCAGATCGAAGTAACGCGGGTCCGAATTGGCGGGAATGCTCATGTTGCGCGGCGCACCGAGGGCCGCGTAGCCGAAGTCCGTGAACTGGGGAAACGCGCCCTTGCGCAGTCCGCTCGGGTGACAGCGCGCGCAATTGCCCTTCGCCGGATCGTCGAAGGCGGCTAGTCCCCGCAATTCGGCGGCACTGAGCGAAGCCTCGTGCCGCAGCCAGGCATCGTACTTGCTGCTGTACGGATAGAATTCCGAGGGACTTTGCTGAAATGTCTCGAGCGACAGAAGCACCGCCTTGAAGGCCAGCGCCTTGTCGTCGAACACCGCGGCGCCGAAAGTTTCGCGCAGCCGCCCGGCGTAACCCGCGCGCGCCACCCGGACGACGATGTCGCCGGGACCGGCGTTGGCCATCTCGAAGGCCGAGAACAGCGGCAGCCGCGCTTGATCATGGGCGGACTGCGCCCGGCCGTCCCAGGTGCGGCCGCCGGCGGGGCCTTGGTCGATGCCGTCGTCCTCCTCGTCGTCGAAGAAATGTTCGGTAAACGGCGGGATGTTCTGCGCGTACCTGAGCGAGGGCACGGCGCGCACGCCCGGACGATGTCCGTCGGCGCCGCCCGACTGCACCGGCGCATCGTTCGGCGGCCCGAAGGCATGCCTCGGGTCGTGGCAGCCGGCGCAGGCCGTCTTGCCGGACGCCGACAAAGAGGCATCGAAGAACAGCGCACGGCCGACCTCCGTCATCGCTGCTACCGAGGGAATCTTCTCGAAGGAATCGGCATAGAAGGGCTCGCCTGAGTCGGCGAAGGCCGCACAGTAAACTCCGACCAACCCGGCCCAGACTAGGGCCGCGCCAACCGCCGCTCGGCGGTGCGCGTCACGCATCGTCGGAGGGAATATCCAGCAGATCCTGCGGACGACCCGCCTTACGCTTCGCGAAAATAGTGTCGAACTGGGTCACAGTTTAAATATACCACCCAAGCTCGGGGGCGACTGCAGGGGCGTAATTATCAGTGCACCGAGCCGCCGCGGTCGCTCGCCACCTGCGGATTGAACAATTGCGCGATGTCCACGGCGTCGAATACGTAGGCGCGATTGCAGAAGTCGCAATGCACTTCGACCTCTCCTCGCTCGGCGAGAACCGAGCGGCTCTCCGCCTCGCCCAGACTCTGCAGCATGCCGCCGACCCGCTCGCGCGAACATCGGCATCGAAAAAAGACCGGTGCCGGCTCGAACAGCCGCACATCGTCCTCATTGAACAGCCGGTGAAGAATCTCCGCGTCGCGCAGCGTACGCATCTCCAGCGCGGTGAGCGTCTCGCCGATGAGCTGCACCCGCCGCCACGCGTCTTCGACGGCGGCGGGCTCCGCGGCCGCCGCGCCCTGCGGCGCATCCGCTTCGGGGAGCTTCTGCAGCAGCATTCCGGATGCACCCTCCGAGTCGGCGTGCAGCCAGAGCCGGGTCGGCAGCTGCTCGGAGTTCTCGAAATATAGCTGCAGGGATTCGGCGAGGCGTTGACCCACGATGGGCACGATTCCCTGATAGCGCTGTGCGCCGCCGTCGGTTTCCAGCGTCACCGTGAGATTGCCCGCGCCGATCAGATCGGCGATCCGCGCGACGCCCGATCCGGTGGCGACCGCTTCGGCGCCCGCACCCGCCTCAGCGCCGGCTGCCGCTCCCGAGGCGCCGGTCTCGCGGTATCTGGCCAACCCTCGAACTCCCAGGCCGCCGGTGCATTGCGCGAGGATGAGATGCACCGGCCCGTCGCCGCGCATCTGCAGGGATAGAACGCCTTCGAATTTGATGGTGGCAGCCAGCAGCAGGGAGGCCGCCACCGCTTCGCCCAAGGCTTCGCGGATGCTGCCGGGGTAGTCCCGGTGTTCGATCAATGCGCGCCACGCCGCGTCCAGATGTACCAAGTGTCCGCGAATCGGGTATCGCTCGAACATGAAGCGATGCAGACAGTCGCGGTCATGCATCTACGTGCCGGCCCCCAGTTTGACCTTGAGCAATTCGTTGAGCTGCGCCGGGTTCGCCTTGCCTTCGGTGGCCTTCATCACCTGGCCGACGAAGAAACCGAACAATTTGTCCTTGCCGGAACGATAGTCCGCCAGCTGCTTGGGGTTCGCGGCCATCACGGCATCGATCACGCCTTCGATGGCGCTCGAGTCGGTGATTTGCCTGAGCCCGGACGCCTCGATGATGGCATCCGCGGTTTTGCCCTCGGACCACATCGTCTCGAATACCTCCTTGGCGATCTTGCCCGAAATGGTCCGATCGACGATCCTCGCCAGCAGCCCGCTCAATTGCACCGGCGGCACCCGCGAATCCCCGATCTCCACATTGTCGCGATTGAGCGCGCTCGACAATTCACCCATGACCCAGTTGGCCGCGAGCTTGGCATGCGGCGCACCCAGCTCCGCGACCACCGACTCGAAGTATGCGCCGAGCTCCCGGCTCGCGCTCAAGACTCCGGCATCGTACGGCGACAGGCCGAATTCGCGCGCGAAGCGCGCCGCCTTCTCGTCGGGCAGCTCCGGCAGAGTCGCGCGCACGGCGTCGATGAATGCCTCGTCGATCTCGACCGGCAACAGATCCGGATCCGGGAAGTACCGATAGTCGTTGGCTTCCTCCTTGGAGCGCATCGGACGAGTCTCGTCCTTGTCCGAGTCGTACAGCCGCGTCTCCTGCACCACGGTGCCGCCGCTCTCGAGCACGTCGATCTGGCGCGCGACTTCGTGCTGAATCGCCTTCTCGACGAATCGGAACGAATTCAAATTCTTGATCTCGGCGCGAGTGCCGAACTTCTCGCGTCCGCGCGGGCGCACCGATACATTGGCGTCGCAGCGGAAGGAGCCCTCTTGCATGTTGCCGTCGCAGATCTCGAGGTAGCGCACCAGGGTGTGAATCTTCTTCATGTACGCCACGGCCTCCTTGGCCGACCGCATGTCGGGTTCGGAGACGATCTCGAGCAGAGGCGTGCCGGCGCGATTCAGGTCGATGCCGCTGGCTGCACCCAGCCCCTCGTGCAGGGACTTTCCGGCGTCTTCCTCCAGATGCGCGCGGGTGATGCCGATGGTCTTCACGGCGCCGTCATCGAGCATGATGGCGAGACTCCCCTGCTTGACCACCGGAAGCTCGTACTGGCTGATCTGATAACCCTTCGGCAAGTCGGGATAGAAATAATTCTTGCGCGCGAACACCGAGCGGCGCGCCACCTCGGCGCCGATGCTCAGGCCGAACTTGACCGCCATGCGCACGGCTTCCGCGTTCAGCACCGGCAGCACGCCGGGATACGCCAAATCGACCAGGTTGGCCTGACTGTTCGGAGGTGCGCCGTACGCCGTCGCGCTGCCCGAGAAAATCTTCGACCTCGTGGCAAGCTGCGCGTGGATCTCCAGCCCGATGACTACTTCCCAGTCGCTCATTGATCGTACCCGCGTGGCGCCTGCATGTGCCACTCGGTGGCCGTTTGGTATCGATGCGCCGCGTTCAGCAGCCGGCTCTCCGAAAAGTGCGGCCCGATCAGCTGCAGGCCCATGGGCAATCCCTCGACGAGCCCGCAGGGCAGCGACAGCCCCGGCAGCCCCGCGAGATTGGCGCCGATGGTGTAGATGTCGTTCAGATACATGGTGATCGGATCGTCGACCTTGGCGCCGATGTCGAACGCCGGCGTGGGCGTGGTGGGCCCGATCAGAAGATCGACCTGCGCGAACGCGGCGCGAAAATCATCGGTGATCAGCCGGCGCACTTTCTGCGCCTTCAGATAGTAGGCATCGAAATATCCGGCCGACAATACGTACGTACCCGTCATGATGCGCCGCTTGACCTCGGCGCCGAATCCCTCGCCTCGCGACCGCTTGTACAGGTCGAGCAAGTCCTTGGGGTTCTCGCAGCGATGGCCGAAACGCACGCCGTCGAAGCGCGAGAGATTCGAGGAGCACTCGGCCGGCGCCACCACGTAGTAGGTGGGTACCGACAACGGCAGATGCGGCAGGCTCACTTCCACCGTCTGCGCCCCGAGGCTTCTGTAGACCTTCAACGCATCGTGAATCAGCGCGGCGTTGCGGGCCTCCAGCCCGTCGAAGAACTCGCGCAGGAGCCCGATCTTGAGGCCCGCGAGGGGCTCTTCCAGGGCGGCGGAATAGTCCGGCACCGGGGTGTCGATGCTGGTCGAGTCCTTCGGATCGAACCCGGCCATGACGGCAAGGACGATGGCCGCATCCTCGGCGGAGCGGGCGAGGACACCTGCCTGGTCGAGGCTGGACGCGAAGGCGATCATGCCGTAACGCGACACGCGTCCGTATGTCGGTTTGACGCCCGTCACACCGGTGAGCGCCGCCGGCTGGCGAATCGAACCGCCGGTATCGGTGCCGGTGGTGAACGCTGCCATGCGCGCCGCGGCGGCGGCGGCCGACCCGCCGGACGACCCGCCGGGGACTTTGCGGGTATCCCAGGGGTTCTTGACGGGGCCATAGAAACTGGTCTCATTGGAGGAGCCCATGGCGAACTCGTCCATATTGGCCTTGGCCAGCATGACGGTGCCGGCCTCCTTGAGCCGCGTCACCACGGTCGCGTCGTAGGGCGCGATGAAGTTGTCCAGCATGCGCGAACCGCAGCTGGTGCGCACCCCGTCGGTGCAGAAAATGTCTTTATGAATGAGGGGGATGCCGAGTAACGGACCTTGTTCGCCCGCGGCCCGGCGGCCGTCCGCGGCGGCCGCCGCGGCGAGCGCCTGCTCGGCGGTGACGGTAATCAGGGCGTTCAGGGCCGGGTTCAAACGCTCGATCCGGCTCAGGAAATGCCGTGTGATCTCTACGCTCGAAGTCTTGCCGGCGCGCAAAGCACGGCCTAGCTCGCCTATGGAAAGGTTGTGAAGCATCGTCGCCTAAGAATAGCAGGCCCTTAAACCCGTGTGGCCGGCCCTACTCGATCACTCGAGGCACGATGTACAAACCGGCTTGCACCGCGGGTGCGTTGGCCTGGTATTTCTCGTGATTGTCGCTCTCCGACACCGCATCGGCGCGCAGGCGTTGATGCTGGCCATCGAGGGGGTGGGCCATGGGCAGAACCGCGCCGGTTTCGGCGCGCGATAATTCGTCGACGAAATTCACGATGCTCGACAAGCTGGTCACGTACACCGGCATCTCTTGCTCGGTGATATTGAGGCGCGCGAGGTGCGCGATTTTCTCGACGTCTTGGCGTGTCAGGTTCATAGCATTGCCCAAAAGTGCGTGCCATCTCACGCAAAATAAGCGCTCCGAATGATACACGTTGCCTTGTGATATGTCGTGTCGGTTGTTACATTAGCCGATCTTTTTTTAACCCTATTTAGTCGCGAAAAATACCCCATGTTCAAACGCCTTAGAGGTTATTTCTCCAATGACCTCTCAATCGATCTTGGCACCGCCAACACCCTGATTTATGTCCGCGAACGCGGCATCGTGCTCAACGAGCCCTCGGTCGTCGCAGTGCAAGACGAACCTACGCGGGGCGGCAAGATCATCGTCGCGGTCGGGGTGGAAGCGAAGAACATGCTGGGGCGCACCCCGGGCCATATCACGGCGGTACGGCCGATGAAGGACGGGGTCATTGCGGATTTCACCTACACCGAGAAAATGCTCCAGTACTTCATCAAAAAAGTGCACGGCAACCGGTTCTTGAGCCCCAGCCCGCGGGTTCTCGTGTGCGTGCCCTTCGGCTCGACCCAGGTGGAACGGCGTGCCATCAAGGAGTCGGCCGAGGGTGCCGGCGCGCGCAGCGTCGATATCGTCCCCGAGCCCATGGCCGCGGCGGTCGGCGCCGGACTTCCGGTGCAGGAGGCGCGCGGCTCGATGGTGCTCGACATCGGCGGCGGCACCTCCGAGGTCGCCGTGATTTCGCTGAACGGCATCGTCTATGCGGCCAGCGTGCGCATCGGCGGCGACAAATTCGACGAAGCCATCACCAATTACGTGCGCCGCAACTACGGCATCCTGATCGGCGAGGCGACGGCCGAGCGCATCAAACTGGAAATCGGCTCGGCCTATCCGGGCCAAACTGTGCGCGAGATCTCAGTCAAGGGCCGCAATTTGTCCGAGGGCGTGCCGCGCAGCTTCACCTTGAACTCCAATGAAATTCTGGAAGCGCTGCAAGAGCCGCTGCAGGGAATCGTGGGTGCGGTCAAGCAGGCGCTCGAACAGACACCGCCCGAACTCGGCGCCGATGTCGCCGAGCGAGGCATCGTGCTCACCGGCGGCGGCGCTCTGCTGCGCGACGTCGATAAGTTGCTCATGGAAGAAACCGGCCTCCCGGTGGTGGTTGCGGATGATCCGCTGACCTGCGTCGCGCGCGGCGGCGGCCGGATCCTCGAACTCACCGAGGAACACGGGCCGGGCATATTCGGACTGGAGTAATGCAAGCGACCAGGAGCCTTTCCGCTCCCAGGGACTCTTTCACCCATGGTCGCCTTTCGTAACACCGACACATCGGGCCGCACCTCGGGACTGCTGCTTCGATGCGTGCTGTATTCCCTGCTGGCCTTGGGATTGATCATCGTCGACAAGCGCTACGATCAGCTCGGGAGAATTCGCCGGGTACTCTCCGTCGTGGCCTACCCGGTGCAAATCGCCGTCGCCAGCCCCTTCGAGGGCTGGGACTGGTTCCGCGAAAGCATCACCACGCGCGATGCGCTGCGGGCCGACAAGACGCGCCTCGAATCGGAGTTGCGCCTGGCGCAGTTCCGCCTGCAACGCTATGAGGCGCTGGAGGCCGAGAGCCAGCGTCTGCGTGGCTTGCGCGACAGCACGGCGGGAGTCACCGCGCGGTTCGTCATCGGCAATGTCATGGATCTGGATTTGGACGCGTTTCGCGAGCGCGTGCTGGTCGACAAGGGCGCGCAGGACGGGGTATTCGTCGGTCAAGCCGTGTTGGACGCCGGCGGCGTGTTTGGCCAGGTTGCCCGCGTGGGCCAGCTGACCAGCGAGGTGATTCTCCTCAGCGACGCGACCCACGCCATTCCGGTACAAGTGAATCGCAACGGGCTGCGAACCGTGGCCGTGGGCACGGGCGATATGGGCCGGATCAAGCTGCCCTACCTTCCGACGAGCGCGGACGTGGTCGTCGGAGATCTATTGGTGACATCCGGACTGGGCGGCGGATTTCCCGCCGGCTACCCAGTCGGCACCGTGGCCGAGGTCAAGCGCGATCCGGCAGCTTCACTCGCCGACGTCGATGTAAAGCCGGCTGCCGCCCTCGACCGCTCGCGCGAGCTCATGTTCGTGTGGTTGAAACCCGCGGCGCCGGCACCGGCCCCCGCACCGGCACACGCTGCGCCTGCGCCCGCATCGACACCTGCGCCCACCGCAGCAGCCACGGCGCTGCCGACGCATCCAGCGGGTGAATCCGCCAAACCCGCGAAGGCGCCGCCGCCCCCGCCGCCGCCTGCAGGAGCGAACGACGAATGATGCGAGAAACGCGCATCCGTCGACTGCCCATGGCGTTGTCCGCGCTCGTGGCCTTGGCGCTGGCCGTGCTGCCGCTGCCCACGGCTCTGGAAATGCTTCGCCCGGATTTTCTGGTGTTGGTGGTTCTGTACTGGTCCATTGAGTCGCCGCGGGCCGGTGGACTCACCCTCGCCTTCGTGGCGGGACTTGCGCTCGACGTGATCCAGGGCGTGGTGCTCGGGCAGCATGCGCTCGCACTCACCTTGATCGCCGGCTGGGCCACGCATCTGCGGCTGCGTCTGCGGGTATTCTCGATACTGTCGCAATCTCTGACCATTTTCGCCTTGTTGACCGGCTATCAGTTCATTCTGTTCTGGGTCGATGGCGCCACCGGGAACCCGGTGACCACCTTCGGCCGCTGGCTGGCGCCCGTCATCGGCGCCCTGCTGTGGCCGGTGCTGGTCGGAACCTTGAGCCGCCTGCATGAACGCTAACGCCCTTCGGAGCCGCTAGATGCCCCGCCGCGTTCGCATCAAGGATCACTGGGGTGAGCAGCGGATCTTCACGATTCGCAGCGTCGTCGCCGCCGTCGTGGTGGGGGTGCTGCTCCTGACCGTCGCTTTCCGGCTGTTCTATCTGCAGGTTCTCAAGCACGAGTACTATGCGGATCTCTCGCAGGGCAATCGAGTGCGCACCGACCCGATTCCGCCCAGCCGCGGGCTGATCTTCGACCGGCATGGCGTGGTGCTGGCGGAGAACCTGCCGGCCTTTCAATTGGAGTTGGTTCGCGAACAAGTCGGCGGCCTTCCCGAGCTCGACGCCGCCTTAGGCAAGCTCGTGGCCATCGGATTGCTCGATGGCGAGGACGTGGGCAGCATCAAGCGAACCATCCTGTCGCACCATGTCTACGAAAGCGTTCCCATCAAGCTGCAGCTCGACGACGAGGAGATGGCGCGCTTCGCCGTGCATCGCTACGAATTCACCGGAGTCGACATCCGCACGCGGTTGTCGCGCCACTATCCCTTCGGACCGATGGCGGTGCACGCCTTGGGCTACGTCGCCGCCATCAGCGAACAGGACTTGAAGCACATCGACTCCGTGGCCTATGCGGGAACCACGCTGATCGGCAAGCTCGGCGTGGAAGGCGCCTACGAGAACCAATTGCACGGGACTCCGGGGTATCGCGAGGTGCTGGTCAACGCGGCCGGGCGGCCGGTCGAACGCCAGGGTGCCTTCACACCCAAGCTCAATGTACGGCAACCCATCGCCGGCGCCGATTTGATCCTGGCTCTCGACATGCGGGTGCAGCGGGCGGCGGAGGATGCCTTGACGGGCAAGCGCGGCGCGGCCATCGCCATCGATCCACATACGGGCGATGTGATCGCGCTCGCCAGCACGCCGGGATTCGATCCGAACGCCTTCGCGCGCGGACTCACTTCCAAGCAATACGCGGTCCTGCAGAACGACATCGACAAGCCCTTGATCAACCGCGCGCTGCGCGGCGCCTACCCGCCCGGCTCGACGGTGAAACCGTTCTATGCGATGGCGGCCTTGAAGTACGGCGTCATGACCCCCGAGCAGACCATTTTTTGCCCCGGGCATTTCAGTCTGCCCGGCAGCAGGAACGTATTCCGCGACTGGAAACCCAAGGGCCACGGCGTGGTCGCGATGCGCAACGCCATCATGCAATCCTGCGACGTGTACTTCTACACCGTCGCGAGCAAGCTCGGCATCGACCGCATGCACGATTTCATGAGCATTTTCGGGTTCGGGGAAGTCACCGGCATCGACATTCCCGGCGAGAAGCCGGGCCTGATGCCGTCCACCGACTGGAAACGGCATGCGTACAAGCGCGCCGCGGAGCAGGTGTGGTTCCCCGGAGAGACCATCAGCGTAGGCATCGGTCAGGGCTATATGTTGGCGACGCCCATGCAGCTCGCCCATGCGGTGTCCGCCATCGCATCGCGCGGCGAGATCTACAAGCCCAGACTGGTGGCGGCCGTCCGTGCCGCAGGCTCGAACACCCTCACCGAGCGTCCGGTCGAGCCCGAGCCGACGCTCACCGCGGTCACCCGCGATCAATGGCAGGTGGTCGTGGACGGGATGGAACTGGCCACGGGGCCCGGCGGCACGGCGGCCGCGGCCACGGCGGGATCGCCATACAAGATCGCCGGCAAGACCGGTTCGGCGCAGGTGTTCACCATCGCCCAGGGCGAGAAATATCACGAGAAGGACTTGAACGAGCGCCTGCTGGATCATGCGCTGTTCATTTCGTTCGCCCCCGCCGAGGATCCGAAACTCGCGGTGGCGGTCTTTGTCGAAAACGGCAAGCATGGCGGCAGCACCGCGGCGCCCATCGCGCGCAAGATGTTCGACGCCTACCTGCTGCCCGACAAGGCCTCGGGTGTCGATAAAATACCCCCCCTGGGGAGAGTACTGTGATTTACGACGAACTCTCGCCCTCCCGAACCCGCCGCACGCTGAACTTAGGCGGCCGCACCCTGCGCGCGCTCGGGTTGGACGGCCCATTGACCGGGGTGCTCGCCATCGTCGTGTGCTTCGGCATTCTCGTGGTCTACAGCGCCTCCGGCCTCAACGTGAAAATGGTCGAGCATCATCTGGCGAACATTGTCATCGCCGTCGCCGCCATGATCGCCTTGGCGAAGTTCGCCACCCCGCACTACCTGCGCCTGTTTGCGCCCATCGCCTACGTCATCGGCATTCTGCTGCTGATCGTGGTGGACGTCACCGGCCACATCGGCAAGGGCGCGCAGCGCTGGCTCGACGTCGGGTTCGTCCGCTTCCAGCCGTCCGAAATCATGAAGCTCGCGGTGCCCATGATATGCGCCTGGTACATGCACGAGCGCCCCCTGCCGCCCACGTTCAAGGACCTTCTGGTGATGGGGCTGCTGATCGCCATTCCGACGGCGATGATCGCCAGGCAGCCGGACTTGGGCACGGCCTTGTTGATCGCGGCCTCCGGTCTCATCGTGATGCTGCTCGCCGGGATGCAGCTTCGGATCATCCTGATATCGATTCCTCTGCTGGGCGGCGCCGCCGTCGCGGCCTGGCATTTCATCCACGACTACCAGCGCCAGCGCATCCTGACGTTCTTGAAACCCGAGAACGATCCGCTCGGCACGGGCTACCACATCATCCAGTCGCAAATCGCGATCGGTTCGGGCGGACTGTTCGGCAAGGGCTACATGATGGGCAGTCAGGCTCAGCTCGAATTCCTGCCGGAACGCTCGACCGACTTCATCTTTGCCGTCATCGGCGAGGAGTTCGGACTGCTGCCCTGCCTCGTGCTCCTGGTTCTGTACGGCGTCATCATCGGGCGCGCCTTGTACCTGGCGATGCAGGGCCAGGACACATTTTCGCGCTTGACGGGCGGCGCCATAGCGCTCAGTTTCTTTGTCTATGTCTTCGTCAACTCCGGCATGGTGAGCGGCATTCTGCCGGTGGTGGGCGTGCCCCTGCCGATGATCAGCTACGGGGGCACCTCGATGGTCACCCTGTTGGCGGGATTCGGCATATTGATGTCGCTGCACTCGCATCGCAAACTTATAGGCTCCTAGTGCGCGCACTCACCGGCTTCAAGCATCTGTTCCTGGCCGCCGCGGTTCTGGCCGCGAGCTGCGAGACCGCGGGCGCGATCGACATCAGGCGCCCCGAGGTCAAGGAATTCATCGCGCACGTGGCCGAGACCTCGGCCTTCAGCAAGCATCAGTTGCGAAAAATACTGAAGGCGGCGCAGAGCCAGCCGTCCATCATCGAAGCGATGGATCGGCCCGCCGAGAAATCCAAGCCCTGGTCCGAGTATCGGCCGATTTTCCTCACCGAAAGGCGCATCCGCGAAGGCACGGATTTCTGGCTCGCGCACCGTCGCGCGCTCGACCAAGCCAGCATCCGCAGCGGCGTCGCACCGGAGTACCTGGCGGCGATCCTCGGCGTCGAGACCTACTATGGCCGTCTGACCGGTTCGTACCGCGTGCTCGATGCGCTGGCCACGCTGGCTTTCGACTACCCTGCGCGGGCGAAATTTTTTCGCGATGAACTGGAACAGTTCCTCTTGCTGACCCGCGATTCCGGCCTCGATCCCTTGAGCGTGAGGGGATCCTATGCCGGCGCGATGGGCGCGCCCCAGTTCATGCCGTCGAACTACCGGCGCTATGCCGTCGACGCCGAGGCGGATGGGCGCATCAATCTGTGGACGGACTGGCCGGACGTGTGCGAGAGCGTCGGCAACTACCTCAAGGAACACGGATGGAATCACGGCGAACCCGTGTTGAGCGAGGCCAGCGTGGCCGCGGACAAGGTGTCCGATCTGGATGGGCGCACACTGGCTCTGTCCGAAACCGTGGGCTCCCTGCGCACCAAGGGTGTGAACTTCGACAGCACGCTGGCCGAGAATGCACCGGCTCTCCTGATCGCCGTCGATGACGCGGACGGAACTCACTGGCGGGTGGGCTACAACAACTTCTATGTGATCACCCGGTACAACCACAGCGCCCTCTACGCCATGGCGGTATTCGAGCTCGCCGCGGCGGTCAAACAGCGGGTGTTGCAGAACGACGCGGCCGAGGCCGCACCAGTCGCCGGCGCACCGAGCGCCGCCGCACCAATTACCGCCATACCGGCCGCTGCCGCACCGAGCGCCGCCGTGCCGAGCGCCGCCGCGCCCGGCGTGACAGCTCCCACCGTAGCTGCACACGACGAAGCCGCGCCGCAACCGGCCTTGCCGTGGTGAATGCAGGCCGCGCACTCGCCGCACCGCTTGGATTGATCGTCGCGGTCGCGCTCGCCGCCTGCGCGAGCACACCGCCGCAACCCGCCGTCCCCGCCCCGATTCCCAGCCCGTCACCGGTGCCGGCGGCACCGCCGCCCGCGCCGGATGGGGTGCCTGATGCCGTCCCACGCATCGAGCCCCGGGCGCGCAGCGGCAATCCGCCGTTCTACGATGTATTCGGCAAGCGCTACTACGTGCTGTCCTCGAGCGTCGGCTACTGGGAGCGCGGCGTCGCGTCCTGGTATGGGCCCGGCTTCCACAAGGTACGAACCTCGACCGGCGAGCCCTACGATATGTACGGCATGACCGCGGCGCACAGAACGCTCCCGCTGCCCGCCTACGTTCGGGTCACGAATTTGCAGAACGGCCGCAGCGTCGTGGTGCGGGTCAACGATCGCGGACCCTTCGTGGGCAACCGCATCATCGACCTGTCCTACACAGCCGCCGCCAAGCTCGACATGCTGCGCAACGGCACGGCCATGGTCGAGATTCGCACCATCGACCCCACGGCCCCGCCGCCGGCGATCATGGCGTCGAGCGCATCGCCCACCGCCGCCGCGCCCACCGCCGCCGCGCCTACCGCCGCCGCGCCTACCGCCGCCGTCCCCACCGCTTCCGGCGGCGCCGCCGCGCCTCCGCCGACCACGCCCCTGACGGTCGTGCCGGTTGCCTCTCCCGCGCCCGCGCTGTTCGTGCAGGCCGGCGCATTCGCCGATCCTGCCAATGCGGAACGCCTGGCGGAGAGACTGCGCGGCGGCAACTTGGGCAAGATTTTCGTGCGCGACGATCAGATCGCGGGACGCAGAATGTACCGCGTCCGCATCGGACCCGTGCCCGACGTCGCGGAGTTCGATCGCGTGGTCGCGGCGCTCGAGCGGGCCGGCATCAGCGACGCGCATCTCGCGCTCGACTGAGAGAGATCGAATATCGGGGCCGCCACCGACTCTCTATTGTCCCGCGGCAATCCTGGGTAGACTTGAGCATCTTCATCGAGGTATGTACTAACCATGTTCCGTTTCTTTGCCGTCTGCGTTTCGCTTGCTGCGTTCACGACCGTTCCCGGCCTAGCCCAAACGCCCACGCCGCCGGCGCCCGCCGCGCCGGCCTCATCGATGAGCATTCCGACCCCGCCGCAGCTCGATGCACGCGCCTACGTCCTCGTCGACTATCGCACCGACAAGATCCTGGCCGCGAAAGACGCGGTGGCGCGGGTGGAACCGGCCAGCCTCACCAAGCTAATGACGGCCTACATCGTGTTTCAAGAGTTGGCGGCCGGTAAGCTCAAACTGGACGAGCAGGTGACCGTGAGCGAGCACGCCTGGCGCTCCGAAGGCTCGCGCACCTTCATCGAACTGGGCAAGCCGGTATCGGTCCAGGACCTGATCTTGGGAATGGTCGTGCAGTCGGGCAACGATGCCACGATCGCTTTGGCCGAACGCATCGCGGGCACCGAAGACACCTTTGCGCAGATGATGAACGCCAATGCGGTGCGGCTGGGGATGGTGGGCAGCCATTTCGAGAACAGCTCCGGGCTGCCTTCGCCCCAGCACTACACCACGGCGCGCGATCTGTCGCTGCTCGCCAATGCCATCATTCGCGAGTATCCGCAGTACTACAAATGGTTCTCCGTGCGCGAGTTCGAGCACAACGGCATCAAGCAGCAGAACCGCAACGGCCTGCTCGAGAAGGACCCCACGGTCGACGGACTGAAGACGGGTCATACCGATTCGGCCGGGTACTGCCTGGTGACTTCCTCGGTGCGCAACGGCATGCGGCTGGTGTCGGTGGTCATGGGCTCGGCCAGCATGAAGGCCCGCGAAAATGCGAGCGCCGCTCTTTTGAACTACGGATTCACCTTTTACGACACGAAACTCGCCGTCAAGGGCGGCACCGTACTCACGACCGCGACGGTGTGGAAGGGGCAGAGCCCCTCGGTGAACCTCGGCATCAAGGACGATCTCTATGTCACGCTGCCTCGCGGCGAAGCCGACGCCATCAAGACGGCCACCGAGGTGCAGCCGCGGCTCATCGCGCCCATCAACGTGGATGCGACTCTCGGCACTTTGCGCGTGTTCTCCGGCAGCCAGACGCTAGCGACGAAACCCCTGCATCCGCTCCAGCCGGTGGCCGCCGGAGGCTGGTGGCGCCACCTCATCGATACCATTCGGCTGTGGTTCGCCTGACATGGCCGCGCCGCTTCCCATTTGCTACCTGAACGGTAGCTACCTACCGCTTGCGGAGGCGCGGGTGTCGCCCCTCGATCGCGCGTTCCTGTTCGGCGATGCGGTGTACGAAGTGGTTCCCATCTATGCTTCGCGCCTGTTTCGCCTGCGCGAACATCTGGATCGGCTGAATCGGAGCCTCGCGGGCATCCGCATGCCGGCGCCGCTATCCCACCCCGAGTGGGCACTCGTGGGTCAGGAATTGATCGCACGCAACTCCGCCCACGACGCCTATTGCTATCTTCAGGTCACCCGCGGCGCCGAGCTCGGCCGCAATCACGCCTGGCCGGAGGGGCTCGAGCCGACCCTGTTCTCCTATGTGACGGCGCTGGAGCCCGTACCCCGCGCCTTCGTCGATCAGGGCGTGAAGGCGGTGACCGCGGCGGATACGCGTTGGGCGCGCCGCGACATCAAATCCACGGCCCTGCTCGCAAATATCCTGCTCAAGAAGCTCTCCGCCGATGCCGGCGCATTCGAGACCATCCTGTTGGAGAACGGCGAACTCACCGAGGGCTCCTCGACGACGGTGCACGTCGTGAAGGACGGCACCATTCACACGCCGCCCAACGGGCATCACATTCTGCCGGGAACGACTCGGGATGTCGTGACCGAGCTCGCCGCCCGATTGAATCTGCGCTGCGCAACCGGCCGCGTCACGGAAGCCGCGCTGCGGGCGGCGGACGAGATCTGGTTGGCCTTCGCCACTCGCGGGGTGTTGCCCGTGACCGCGCTCGACGGCGCCGCCGTCGGCACCGGCAAGCCCGGACCGCTCTTCAAGCGCATGCACGCCGCCTTCGTGGATTACACCCGAGAGCTCGCCGGAACCCCGCCGCTATGAGCGATGCCAGTCTCCAGAAGTTTCCCAGCGATTTCCCGATCAAGGTGATGGGCCGTCACGGCAGCGACTTGCGCGCGCTCACCCAAGCCATCATCGAGCGCCATGCGGGCCCGCAACCCGAGTCGAGTATCCGCACGCGCACCAGCACGGACGGTAATTTCCTGGCGTTGACCTATCTCGTGCGCGCCACCAGCCGCGAGCAGTTGGACGCCATCTATCGCGAGTTGACGGCCTGCAAATCGGTGTTGATGGCGCTGTGAACGAGCGCGCCTTCGTCGAGCGCGTATCTCAAATGCCGCAGCAGATGCGGCGTCAGTTCTCTCGCCGCCGCCTCGACGGCCGCAGTCTGCGTAGCCGCCGTAATCTCGGTGGCGCCGCGATCCGCGAAGCGGGCCGCATGATCGGCGAGCCGCGTGACGGCGAGCCCTCGATGTCCGCACACATTGATGCGCTCGAACGGGGAAAGATCGAGCGATACATTGAGCGCCAAGCCGTGATAGCTCGCGCCGCGCCGAATGCGCAAACCGACGCTGGCCAGTTTGGCGCCGTCGACATACACCCCCGGCGCCTCGCGCGAGCCGTGCGCGGTCACGCCGAGCTCGGCGGCGTAGGTGATGACGGCGTTCTCCAGCGCGACCACCAGTTCGCGCACGTTCAGGCCGCGCCGCCGCAATTCGATGAGCGGATACACCACGAGCTGCCCGGGACCGTGATAGGTCACCTGGCCGCCACGGTCGATCTGCACCACCGGGATATCGCCCGGCGACAATACATGCTCGCGGCTGGCGTTCAGGCCCAACGTGAACACCGGGGGATGTTCGACGAACCATATTTCGTCCACAGTCGAGTTCTGCCTCGCCTGAGTAAACGCCTGCATGGCCCGCCAGGTTGGCTCGTAGGCGCTCAGCCCTAGATGACGGATCACGGGGGCGTCGGTCATCACACGTCTCGCGAGCCGGCCGGCGCCGGCGTGGATTTGCCGAGCCGGCTGTTGTCGAGGCCTGCGTTATTGCGCTTCAGGGCCTGTTCCGCGCGATAGCTCGATCTGACCAGCGGACCGGATACGCATTCCAGAAATCCCAACTCCAGCGCCCACCGCCGGTACTCATCGAACTGCGCCGGGGTGACGAATCTCTCGACGCTCAGGTGATTCGGCGTCGGGCGCAAGTACTGCCCCAGGGTGAGAATATCGACCGCAGCGGCGCGCAGGTCCTGCAGAGTGTCGCGGATTTCGGCATCGCTCTCACCCAGGCCCAGCATCAGACTGGTCTTGGTGAGCACGGCCGGCCGGTGAGCCTTCGCGCCCTCGAGCACGCCCAAGGTCTGCTCGTAACCCGCGCGCGGATCGCGCACCGGATGCGTCAAGCGCCTGACCGTCTCGATGTTTTGCGCGAACACGTCCACTCCCGAATCGAGCACCGTTTGCACATCGCGCATCACCCCTTGAAAGTCCGGCGTCAGCGCTTCGACGGCGGTGCCGGGATTGCGCCGCTTGATGGCGCGAACCGCCGCGGCATAGTGGCCGGAGCCGCCGTCCGCGAGGTCATCCCGGTTCACCGAGGTGAGCACCACGTACTTCAGGCCCATCAACTCCACCGACCGAGCGACGTTGTCGGGTTCCTCGGGGTCCAGCCAACCCCGCGGATTGCCGGTATCCACGGCGCAAAATCGACAGGCGCGAGTGCAGACAGAACCCATGAGCATGATGGTCGCGGTGCCCGCGTTCCAGCATTCGCCGATGTTGGGACACTTCGCTTCCTCGCACACCGTGCTCAGACGATGCTCGCGTACGATTTGCTTGACCGCCGAGAACTCTCTTCCGGAGGCCAACGGCGCTCGCAGCCAGGGGGGCAGGCGCTGTGCGTGGCGCAAGGCCGGCGCGGGCCCGATGGTCGCGGGCCCGACGGGCGCGGCCGCAGGCTGAGCGGCGTCGAGTGCCGCTGCCTCCGGTGCGCCCTTCCGCTTCACGCCGTCCTTGATTGCCGTGAAGCCCTGGGCGGTGGTGTACTTCTCGCCGCTGCGGGTGGGCTTGTGCTCCGGCAGTATGGGTATGCCCTTGAAAACCGACATCTTTGTATTGTACGCCACCCGCCCGAGTTAGGGCTCAGGCGTTCATAGCCCGCAGCCGTTCCGCGGTGCCGATGTCCTCCCACACGCCCGGGTACAGTTCGGCGGAGCAGCGGCCTGCCACCATGGAACGCACCAGCAGCGGTTTTAAGGGAAATACTCCGTCCGTGCAGCCGTCGAAGAACGAGGATCGATACAGGGCGATTCCGGAAAAGGTGTGGCGGCGCTCCGCCTGCGCCTGCGCGAGTCCATGCTCCAAGCCGAAATCGCCTTGCGGGTGCTGCGGCGGATTGGGCACGAGCACCAGATGTGCGTCCCGATTCGAAGCGATGCGAAGGGTCTCGAAGGGAAAATCCGTGTACACATCGCCGTTGACCACGGCAAAGGGTCCCGGCTCGAGGTACGGCAAAGCGCGGAAAATGCCGCCGGCGGTCTCGAGAGCCTGCGGCCGCTCGTCGCTGTACACGATCGCGACGCCGTAGCGCGCGCCGTCCCCCAGGTAGTCGCTGATCTGCCCACCCAACCAGGCGAGATTGATCACGATCCTCTCGATGCCCGCTCGCGCCAGCGCGACGACGTGACGCTCGATCAACGGCCGGCCCCGCACCGGCAGCAGGGGCTTGGGGGTGGTGTCGGTCAGGGGGCGCAGCCGCTCGCCGCGCCCGGCCGCGAGTATCATTGCAACCCGCGCCGCGAGTGCCTCGCTCACGCGAGCGAGCGCTCCTGCGCGCCCCGGAATTCGGGTTCGATCCGCCGGGCGATGAATTCCGAGAATTCCGCCGTCTCCGCGTACTGCGCCGCCGCCTCGCGGGTGTAATTCAGTACCCGCGGCAAATCATTCAGGTATTGCGATTTGCCGTCGCGATAGAACAGGCGCGCAAATATCCCCAATACCTTGATGTGACGCTGCAATCCGACCAGATCGAATCCATGGACGAACTCGGCTTCGGGTAATCCCAAAGGAAATCCCATCTCGAGCAACTGTTCGCGGTAGCGCAAGGCCCAGGCACGCACTCTCGCGGCCGGCCAGGCGATGTAGCAATCCTTGATCAGCGACACCAAATCGTAGGTCACGGGTCCCCACACCGCGTCCTGGAAATCCAGGATCCCGGGATTGTTGTCGGGGGTCACCAGAAGATTGCGAGAGTGATAGTCGCGGTGCACGAAGGCGGCGGGCTGCGACAAGGCGCTGCGCGACAGCGACTCGAACAGCCGATCGAGCATGCCGCGTTCGGCGGCGGAGATCTCGAGCCCCAGATGCCTGCGCAAGAACCACTCCGGCATGAGTTCCATTTCGCGCATCAGCAGAGCGTGGCTGTAGGCCGGCAATTCGCGGGCGCGTCCGCTGTCCGCGGTCTGCATGACCGCCAATGCCTGAAGCGCATCCGCATACAACCGGTCCGCGGCCCCATCCGCCGGCAGCTCATCGAGGAATTGGCGGCTTCCCAAGTCCGAGAGAAGGAGAAAGCCTTGCTTCGAGTCGCGCGCCAGAATGACCGGTGCGTTGAGGCCCATGCCGAGCAGTATCCTCGCCACCGTCACGAAGGGGCCAAGATCCTCCTTCTCGGGCGGCGCGTCCATCACGATGTAGGTGTCCGTGCCGCGGGTCACGCGAAAATAGCGGCGAAAACTCGCGTCGGCGGATGCAGGCTCGATCCGGCTGCCGGCGAATCCCAGGTCCTCGAACACCCATCGAGTCAAATCCGCCAGGCGGGAATCGCTTGCATCCGGTAGACCCATGCTTGACCATTCACTAACCGCAAATGCGGCGGAGTCAAGTATACCGACTAAGGCGATGTATTTTGTCCATGGCTTTTCCCGTTCGAGCCGTATTCATTGTCTCCTGCCTGGCGTCGGCCTCCATGGTCCGGGCCGGCGACATGTGTCCCGCCCCGCCGAAATACCACGCGCCCATCGCCTCCGATATCGCGGCCGACGATCATCGAATACACATCGACACCGACGACGCCACATTCGATGCGGACCGCAATGCCGTGCTCAACGGCCGCGTCAAGGTGCGCCAGGATGCGCGCACCATAACCTCGGATTCGGTCACCTACAACGACAACACCGGCCGGGTTTCGGTGAGCGGGAGCGTGGACTTCGAGGATCCGAAACTGCGCGTGCGCAGCGACACGGGCCGCTACGACATCGACGGCGCCGCCAATTTCGACAAGGCGAACTTCCAGCTCATGGACCGCAACGGCCGCGGCTTCGCGACGGACATCGACGTGCTTCCGGACGGCAAGCTGTCGCTCACCGATGTGCGCTATACCACCTGTCCGGTCGGCAACGAGGACTGGATGCTGCAGGCCTCCTCGCTCAACATCGATTCCAAGGCGCAGGAAGGCACCGCGCACCGCGTGATCATGCGCTTCAAGGACGTGCCCATCTTCTACACGCCCTACATTTCGTTTCCCATGGGCGACGAACGCAAGAGCGGCCTCTTGTTTCCGAGCTTCGGCCATTCGGGCAACAACGGTTTCGAGCTGGAAGTGCCCTACTACTTGAATCTCGCCCCGAACTACGACGCCACGCTGACCCCCGGTCTCATGTCCGCGCGCGGCGTGCAGCTGGGCGGCCAGTTCCGCTACCTGACCCAGGACTCCCACGGACAGATCGACACCACCTTTCTACCGAACGACTCGCAGCTGCACAGCGACCGCACCTACTTCCGCTTCACCGACGTCACGGACTTCAAGCGCGGCATGCGCTTCGACACCGATATCGCGAGCGTCAGCGACAGCAGCTACTTCGAGGACTTCGCCGTGGGCTCGGATCAGACCAGCGTCACCTTCCTCGAACGCCGCGCGGATATCCTGTACTACGACGATGTCTGGCGGGTGCGCGGAGAGCTGCAGAACTTCCAAACCATCGACATCACGCTGCCCACCTCCTGCGCCCCGGGCTCCGCCGTGCCCGCGGGTTTTTGCGACCAGCGGCCCTACTCGCGCGTGCCGCGGATTCAAGGCAACGCGCTGTGGCCCATGCCGGGCACGAACTTCGAGTTCGCCCTCGACAGCGAAGCCGTCAATTTCATCCGCGAAGTTGGGCCGACGGGGGTGCGTCTGAACGTCGCGCCGGAAGTTCGCTGGTCGAGCCGCGGGCAGGGTTATTTCTTCGAGCCCGCGATCGGCTACGACTTCACCCAGTACGACCTGAAGAACGCAGCCGCCATCGGACCGGACGCCTCGAGCACGCCGACCCGGACGCTGCCCTATGCGCGTCTGGACGCGGGCCTGGTGTTCGAGCGCGACGCCGGCTCGCAGGGCCAACGGACCCAAACGCTCGAACCCCGGATGGTCTACAGCTACGTGCCCTACCGCAACCAGGACACGCTGCCGATATTCGATACCGGATTGCCCGATCTGAATCTCACCGAGCTGTTTCGCACCAACCGCTACGTGGGAGAGGACCGCATCGGCGACGCGAACCAGATGGCCCTCGCGCTGACCACGCGATTGTTCGATCATGTCTCGGGGGCACAGTATCTGTCGGCCACCATCGGCCAAATCCGCTATTTCACGATCCCGCGGGTCGACCTGCCGGAAGACGCCCTGCTGCAATCCACGACGTCGGGGCAGACCGTGGTGACGGTTCCCGGAGTCAATCCGCTGGCCCTGCCCGGCCAGGCGCTGGTGAACGCGCGCGGCCAGATCTTAGGGATTGCACCCGGACAATATGTCTCAGGGCTGCCCATTCAGACCCTCGCCGTCCCCGGGTCGGGGCAGCCCCAGAATTTCCCCGCCTCGGACATCGTCGCCGACGTCGCCGTGACCGCTTACAAGCATTTCAGCTTCAATTTCGACTACCTGTGGAATCCCTACACCTCGCAAACCGACAAGTCCGAGGTCTCGTTGCAGTACCGCCCGGACCCCACCCGGGTGGTGAACATCGGCTACCGCTTTCAAGAAAACGTCCTGAATCAGTCAGTCATCCTGAAACAGTGGGACGGGTCGGTGGCCTGGCCGATCGCGGCGCACTGGAACACCGTCGGACGCTGGGTCTACTCCCTGGAGGACCGCAAAACCATCGAGCAAGTGGCTGGTTTTGAATACAAAAGCTGCTGCTACCGCATTCAGGTGGTGCAGCGCCGCTATGTCACCAACCGGCTCGGAGGACTGGACACCTCGATTGCATTACAATTGGAACTGACGGGCTTGAGTTCGGTCGGAAAACGTGCGGATTCCTTCTTGGAACAGTCGATCCGCGGGTACTCAACCCGGGACCCGAATGCCCAGAGCTCGACCCCTTAAGTTCAGGACACAGTTGACACATGCGTAAAATTGCCTTCTTTTGCCTCAATGCGGCCGCGGCGACCCTGCTGTCGACGGCTGCCCTCGCGCAGACCCGCGATATCGGCGTGCACGGCGAGCTGCTCGACCGTATTGCGGCCATCGTCAACGACGGCCTGGTGCTGAAGAGCGAGCTGGACGCGCAAATGGACGCGGTCACCAAGCGGCTGCAGGAGCAGAAGGTGGAGCTGCCCTCGCAAAGCATCCTCAAACAGCAGGTTCTCGATCGATTGATACTGCAGGAGATTCAGGCGCAGCACGCCAAGCGCGTCGGCCTGACCGTGTCCGACGAGCAGCTGAACAGCGCCCTTCAGGAAATCGCGAGCCGCAACAAGATCCCCTTCGATCAGCTGCCGACGGCACTTTCGGCTCAGGGCGTCGACTACAAGACCTACCGCGAGAGCATGCGCAAGGAGTTGACCTTGAGCACCCTGCGCCAGCGGGACGTCATCTCGCACATCAACGTCTCGCCGCGCGAACTGGATCAGTTCATCGCGCGCCAGCAGACCGCCGCCGCCAACGATGAGTTCAACGTCTCGCACATCCTGCTGTCGCTGCCGGAAGCCGCCACGCCGCAACAGCTGGAAGATATCACCCACAAGGCCCGCGACCTGGCCGCCCGTGCCGCCAAGGGCGAGGACTTCGGCCAGCTCGCGATTGCCAATTCCAACAGCCAGACGGCCTTGGACGGCGGAGCGCTGGGCTGGCGCAAGGGCACTCAATTGCCCGAGTTCATTCTTGCGCTGGTGACGAAGATGAAGCCGGGCGAGGTCAGCGAACCGGTGCGCACCCCGAGCGGTTTTCACATCGTGAAACTGAACGAGCGGCGCAGCGGCGAGGCGCAGGTGATCATCAACCAGATTCACGTCCGCCACATTCTGATGAAGACGAACGAGCTGGACGACGACGAGACGGTGCGGCAGAAGCTCTCCAAGCTGCGCGACCGCATCATGAAGGGCGAAGATTTCGCGGGGCTCGCATCGACCAATTCGGCCGATCCGGGATCCGCGCCCGACGGCGGCGACCTGGGCTGGACCGGGCCCGGCACCTTCGTGCCGGAGTTCGACAAGGCCATCGCCGACCTCAAGGTCAACGAGATCAGCGAGCCGTTCAAGTCTCGATACGGCTGGCATATCGTGCAGATGCTGGGCACTCGCACCTACGACAGCACCGATGATGTGCGCCGCCAGCGCGCCTTCGCCGCCATCCGCGAGAGCAAGGCGGACGAAGAGACCGAGTTGTGGCTGCGCCGGTTACGCGACGAGGCTTTCGTCGAAATCAAGATGTAGTGTACGTACCGCGCATCGTCATCACGTCGGGCGAACCCGCAGGTGTGGGGCCGGATGCCTGCGTTGCCCTGGCGCAATCGGATTGGAAAGCCGACATCGTGGTGGCGGCGGATGCCGAACTGCTCGCAGCCACGGCCGACGCGCTGAAGCTTCCTCTGTCTCTCGAACACTACGACTCCTCGAAGCCGTCCGCCCCGCATCGTGCGGGGCTCCTGAAAGTCATGCACATCCCGACCGCTCGAGCCGTGATCGCAGGGCAGCCCGACGCGCGCAATGCCGCCTACGTGATCGAAATGCTGGACCGCGCCTGCGACGGCTGCATGAACGGCGAATTCGCGGCCATGGTGACGGCGCCGGTGCAAAAGAGCACCTTGATGGATGCCGGCTACGCATTCACCGGCCATACCGAATATCTCGCGGTGAGAACCCGCGCGGCGATGCCGGTCATGCTGCTGGTCAGCGATCAGCTGCGCGTGGCGCTGGTGACCACCCATTTGGCGCTGGCAGAGGTGCCGCGGGCCATCACCCGCGAGCGGTTGCGCGCCACCCTTCGCATCGTGCACACGGATCTGGGCCGGCACTTCTCGATGAGCCAGCCGAGAATCGCGGTGTTGGGACTCAATCCGCACGCGGGCGAAGCCGGACACTTGGGCCGCGAAGAAATCGACGTCATCGAGCCGGTGATTCTGGAATTACGCGCGGAGGGCCTGGACGTTCAAGGGCCGGTGCCCGCCGATACGGCTTTCACCCGGCGCTTTCTGCAGAGCGCCGACGTGATCGTCGCCATGTACCACGATCAGGGTCTGCCGGTGATCAAGCACTCGGGGTTCGGCAATGCCGTGAACGTGACCCTGGGACTGCCGATCTTGCGCACCAGCGTCGATCACGGCACCGCACTGCGCCTGGCACGCACCGGCACGGCGGATACCGGAAGCTTGCGCGCCGCACTGGATCTCGCCATCGATATCGCGGCGCTCTCCGTTCATGCCCGTCCGTAAGCGATTCGGGCAGCATTTTCTACATGATCGCGGGGTGATCCGCCGCATCATCGAGGCGATCGCGCCCAAGCCCGGAGAACACATCGTCGAGGTCGGCCCCGGCCGCGGCGCACTGACCTGGGGATTGCTGGAGCGCGCCCAGCGCCTGGATGTGATCGAGATCGACCGGGATCTGGCCGCATCGCTCGAAGCCGATCCGCGCGCCGCGAGCGGCCTTCGCGTGCATGTCGAGAACGTGCTCGATACGGACTTCATCCGCCTGCGGGGCACCGGCGAGCCCCTGCGCATCGTCGGCAACCTGCCGTACAATATTTCGACGCCCTTGCTGTTTCGCCTGCTGGCGCAGCGCGCCGCCGTCTCGGACATGTACTTCATGCTGCAGAAGGAGGTCGTGGATCGAATGGTCGCGCAACCGGGCACCCGCGACTACGGGCGATTGACCGTCATGCTCGCGGCGGTGGCCGAGGTCGAGGGCCTGTTCGACGTCGGCCCCGGGGCATTTACGCCGCCTCCCAAGGTGTGGTCCGCCATCGTGCATTTGCGGCCCACCGCCAATCCCCGCTTCGACATCGGCCGCGACGGCGCGCTGCGAACCTTGGTGACGACGGCGTTCTCACACCGGCGCAAGACGCTGCGCAATTCCTTAAAGGGGCTGCTCGACGCGCGGGAGATCGAATGCTGCGGCATCGATCCGCAATTGCGTCCCGAGACGCTCGCACCGGCACAATTCGGCCTGCTGGCCGCCCATTACTCCCGATTGGTCGGCTATACTTGAACGCATGACCGGATACAAGAAGCTTTTGGTGCTGCTGGATCTGTCGGAAGACAGCGAGCAGGTCGCCATTGCCGGACGCGACCTCGCGGCACACTCGAATGCCGCCATCGTGGTCCTGCACGTCGTGGAATTCGTGCCGGTCGAGCCCTTGGGCGAATCGCTGATGCCGACGGCGCAGATCGAGGACGAGTTGGTCAAACGCTCGCGCGTGAAACTCACCGACCTCATCGCGCGGTTAGGCTTGACGCGTGCCACCGGACGGGTGGAGGCCGGCAACACCAAGGCGGAGATTCTGCGCGTCGCGGACGAGGAGCAGGTGGATTTGATCGTTCTGGGCAGCCGCGAGCGCCACGGTCTCGCCATCCTGGTGAATTTTACGGAAGACACGGTGCTGCACGCGGCGCACTGCGATGTGTTGGCGGTCCGTTTGAAGTAATGCCTCAATCCATGACATCCGATCCGCTCAACCCCAGAATCCGCGTCGAGGTCGAAACGTCCTACATCGAGGAACAGTCCGATCCGCGCGACAAGCGGTTCGTGTTCTCGTACACCATTACCATCCGCAACGAGGGCCAGGTGCCGGCGCGTCTGCTCACGCGCCATTGGATCATCACCGATGCCAACGGCAATGTGAAAGAGACCCGCGGCGACGGCGTGGTGGGCGAGCAGCCCTACCTGAAGCCCGGCCAGGGATTTCGCTACTCGAGCGGCGCCGTGATAGAAACCCCGGTCGGCACGATGCAGGGCAGCTATCAAATGGTGGCCGACGATGGACAGCAATTCGACGCGCCCATCGCCCCGTTCAGACTGGCGATGCCCGGAGTGCTGCACTAGGAACCGGGATGGCCCTGTACGCGATCGGCGATGTGCAAGGTTGCGACGAAGAGCTCGGCGCCTTGCTCGATACCCTGCGTTTCTCCCCGGATCGCGATCGGCTGTGGTTCGTGGGCGATCTCGTCAACCGCGGACCCGACTCGCTCAAGGTGCTGCGCAGAATCCGCGCGTTGGGCGACGCCGCAACGGTCACCCTCGGAAATCACGACCTGCATCTGTTGGCCGTGGCCTTCGGATCCGCCCCTCTTCGAAGCGGCGATACCCTGCGCGAAACCTTGGCGGCTCCCGACCGTGAGGCCTTGCTCGAGTGGCTCGCGGGACGGCCGCTGCTCCACGAGGACCACACGCTGAACGTCTGCCTGCTGCATGCGGGTTTGGCGCCGGAATGGGATTGGACACAGGCGAGGCAGTGCGCGCGCGAATTCGAGAGCGCTCTGCGGAGCGACCCGGAGCGGTTGCTGCAACGGCTGTACGGCGATCAGCCGGATCGGTGGGAGGATGCCCTCGAGGGCGCCGAGCGGCTGCGCTTCATCGTCAATTGCTTCACGCGCCTGCGCTACCTCGACAAAGACGGCCGATTGATGCTGCGGGCAAAGGGATCGCCGAAGAAGACGCAGACTGAAGGGTTGATCCCGTGGTTCGAGGCGCGCGAAGCGCGCTGGCGCGGACCGCGCATCGTCTTCGGTCATTGGTCGACCTTGGGCTTTTTCAATGAGGCCGATGTCACCGCCCTCGATACGGGATGTGTCTGGGGAGGAACTCTGACGGCGCTGCGTTTGGACGTACCCGACGCCCGGCCGGTTCAAGTGGGTTGCGTGGGCGGCAGCGCACGCAAGATCTCGCCGCGAACCAAAAACCGGCCGCCGCCCTGCTGAAAAGGTACGCAAGAAATCTGCTGTTTCAGGTCGCGGGTCACGAACTTGGGCAGGATTTGGCGCGCGAACTCCTGCACCAGCTCGCAGTCCGACATCCCTATATTGCGAAACACATCGTTGGCGATGGTAAATGTCTCGAAGCGGGCATCCACGGCCTTCAAGTCCCCCGGGTGCAGCGGCTTGGCGGCGGCATCCGGCAGCGCAGGCAGCGAGACCACGATGTTCAAGCGGGGGCCGGAATACGCGAGCGGCACCAGCGAGGCCGTGGGCTCGCAGCCGATCGCCGTGACTTTCAAATCGCGGCGCGCGCCCAGGTCGAGCAGCAGAGCGCGCACCTTGTCGCGCAGCCCATCGCAGGAATAGCGCGATGTGCGACCCGTGTAGGTGAAGCTCAAGTGCTGTTCCTTCCATACCGCCGGCATGGGAGATTCGGTGCCGGCGTCGGCCGCCCACACCGCTATCGCGCACATCAAGCCCACCGGGGCGAACAGCCAAACAGACCGCATATGGGACCTCCCATGCCTTGGAGTGCGGCAATCGCCGCGAAGTTTCACCGCGCTATAATGAAAGCATGCGATTGACACCGCCTTTCAACCTGCACGGGTGGATCGAGCAGAACCGCCATCTGCTCAAGCCGCCCGTCGGCAACAAGCTCCTGTTCCAGGACAGCGCGTTCATCATCATGGCGGTCGGCGGCCCGAATTCGCGCACGGACTTTCACCATGACCCAAGCGAGGAGTTTTTTCTCCAAGTCGAGGGGGACATGTTGCTGAAAACGGTGCAGGACGGCCGCGTGACGGATGTGCCGATCCGCCAAGGCGAAGTATTCCTGCTTCCTCCGGAGGTCCCGCACTCGCCGCGGCGCCCCGCGGGCAGCGTCGGCATCGTCGTCGAGCGGCGCCGCAATCCGGACGAGTTGGACGGCTTCTCGTGGTACTGCGAGAACTGCGGTCACTGCCTGTACCTGGAACGGGTGGCCGTGCGCAACATCGAAACCCAGCTACCGGAGATTTTCGCCCGGTTCCATTCGAGCATCGCGCATCGCACCTGCAGCGCCTGCGGCACCGTGATGCAGGCTCCGGGCCAGTGACCCGCGGCGCGACGCCCGACTTCGCCGACGCGCGGGCGCTGGACGCGAGCGATCCGCTGGCGGACTTTGCCGCGCAATTCCATCGACCCGAGGGCGGCGCGGGCCGCACGCTGGTGTACTTGTGCGGACATTCCCTGGGACTTCAGCCCAAATCCACGGCTCAGTATGTCGAACAGGAGCTCGAAGATTGGCGGCGTCTCGGAGTGCTCGGTCACCACACCGCCGGGCGCCCGTGGATCGGTTATCACGAACAGGCGGCTGCGCCGCTCGCGGCCCTGGTCGGCGCGCACGAGAGCGAAGTCGTCGCCATGAATTCCCTGACGGTGAATCTGCATTTGATGATGGTGAGTTTCTTTCGCCCCGACACCACGCGCAATCGAGTGTTGATCGAAGCATCGGCATTTCCCTCGGACCGCTACGCCATGGTGTCGCAACTCGCCTTCCACGGACTGGACGCGGCGGAACACCTGATCGAAATCGAACCTCGAGCCGGCGAGCGAACCTTGAGAACGGAGGACGTGGTCGCCCGCATCGAGCAGGAAGGATCCGCTTTGGCGGTGGTTCTTCTGCCCGGGGTGCAATACCTCACCGGACAGGCCTTGGAGCTCGCGCCCATGATCGCCGCGGCGCGCCGTGCCGGCGCGGCGGTGGGCCTGGATCTCGCGCACGCCATCGGCAACACCGAGTTGAAGCTGCATGAGTGGGACGCCGACTTTGCGGTGTGGTGCAGCTACAAGTATCTCAACGCGGGTCCCGGCGCGGTCGGCGGTTGTTTCGTGCACGAGCGTCACGCGGACCACCCTCAGCTGCCGCGCTTTGCCGGCTGGTGGGGACATGACCCGGCCACGCGGTTTCAGATGGGGCCGCAGTTCGATCCAATCCCCGGCGCGCAGGGTTGGCAGATCAGCAATCCTTCCGTGCTGTCCATGGCGCCTCTCCTGGCCTCGTTGGACCTGTTTCAGCGCGCCGGCCTGTCTCACCTGCGCGAGAAATCGCTGGCGCTGACCGGATACCTGCAGCGCCTCATCGAGGAGCGGCTGGGTACCCAAGTGGATATCATCACGCCGCGCGCGCCTGAAGCGCGCGGCTGCCAAGTGAGTCTGCGGATCTCGCGATCGCATGCGGCCGCCAAGCGCTGTCACGATCTGCTCACGGCGGCCGGGGTCGTGGGCGATTGGCGGGAACCCGACGTGTTGCGGCTGGCGCCAGTACCTCTCTACAACTCCTTCAGCGACGTGTTTGCCGCGGTGGATGCCCTGTCGCAGGCTCTGTGCCGGTGATCGACGGACCGGCCGCCGTTGGCATCATCGGCGCGGGCCCTACGGGCGCGCTGCTGGCCATACTCTTGCAGCGGCGCGGCCACGCGGTGCGGCTGTACGAGAGCCGCGCGGATCCGAGGCGGAGTGCCGCGCCAACGGGCCGAACCATCAATTTAGCCTTGGCGGATCGCGGCATTCACGCCCTGCAATTGGCGGGCGTGTTCCAGGACATCGAGAAGGCGCTGCTGCCGATGCGCGGACGGCTCATTCACGACCGGGATGGCAGCACTTCGCTTCAGCCCTACGGTCAGCGCGCCAACGAAGTGATTTACTCCGTCTCGCGGCATCGGCTCAATCAAGCCCTGCTGGAAGTCGCCGCCCGGCAGCCCGGGGTGACCGTGCATTTCGAGCATCGCTTCGAGGCGGCCGAATTCGACCAGGGTACCGCGCTGATACGCGACCTGCGCGGCGATCGCCTCATCGGCGTACCCATGCAACCGCTGCTGGCCGCCGACGGTGCGGGCTCGCTGATGCGCCGGCGCCTGAGCGCGTTGAATTTGATCGAGGCGCACGAGACGGATCTCGAGCACGGCTACAAGGAACTCTCCGTGCCCCCGGATGCGGCAGGAGGCTACGCCTTGGCCGCCGACGCCCTGCACATATGGCCGCGGGGCAACCACATGTTGATCGCGCTTCCGAATGAGGACGGCAGCTTCACTGCAACGCTGTTCCTTCCCAAGCAGGGCCCGCTGAGCTTCGAGAGCCTGACCCAAACGGCCGACATCGAACAATTCTTCTCGCGCACTTTTCCGGACGCGCGCGCGCTGATGCCCGATTGCGTCGCCGAGTTCAGGGATCGGCCGGTCGGATTTCTGGGCACGGTGTCGGCCCACCCCTGGGCGCACGCGGGCATGACGGCATTGATTGGCGACGCGGCGCACGCCATGGTGCCCTTTCACGGGCAGGGCATGAATTGCTGCTTCGAGGATTGCGTGGAATTCGACGCCTGCCTGGGAAGGCACCATTCGTGGGAGAGCGTATTCGCGGAATTCAGCTCCCTGCGCAAACCCGATACCGACGCGATCTCCGCCATGGCGCTCGACAACTACCTTGAAATGCGCGAGCGCGTCGCCGACCCGAAGTTCGTGCTGCAGCAGGCCTTGTCGCTGGAGCTCGAACGGCGCTTCCCGCGGCGCTTCATTCCGCGCTACTCGATGGTGATGTTCCACCATGAGATTCCGTACCGCACCGCGCTGGACCGCGGAGCCGTTCAGTCGCGGCTGTTGAGCGAACTGACCGAGGGCCGGGTCTCGAGGCTCGAGGACATCGATTTCGAGCGCGCGGAACGCGAAATCCTGGCCCGGCTCATGCCTGTCGGGCGGCCCGCTCCAGCGTGATGAAGCTGTAGGCGTGCGCGTTCTTCTCGTCCGCTTCGTGACGCTCGTGCGAACTGGCATTCCACTGCGCGCCGCGCCAGCCGTCGAAAGTCGTATCGCCGTCGTCGATCCGTGTATGGATCAAGGTGAGATGGATGCGGTCGGCGAGCGGCAGGCATTGACGATAGAGTTCCGCCCCGCCGATCACCATCAATGCGGACTGTGCGCCGGCCGCAATTCTCGCGTCGTGGAGACTGTTCACGACCACGCAATCGCCGGGTGAGAAACCCGCCGACCGGGAAAGGACGATGTTCATCCGGCCGGGCAGCGCTTTGCCGATGGACTCGTAGGTCTTGCGGCCCATCAACACGGGTTTGCCGAGGGTCAGCGATTTGAAATGCCGCAAATCCGCGGGCATATGCCACGGCAGCCCATTGCGCCGGCCGATGACGTCGTTTTCCGCAACCGCGACCACCAGCTCGAGGGCGGCTGTGTGCGCTGCCGCCCTTCCGTTCGATACGAGATTCATCGCGGATTTATACCGCGTGCCCGACGATCTCGCCAGCCAGCCAGCCAGCCGGTCGGCCCGGCGGTCGGCCCCGCGGTCGGCCTAAATCCTGCCCGCGAAATCTATTGCGCGGCGACGGGCGGCAGCGGCGTCTCCGCCGGGAGCGGCGATATGGCGACTACGGCGCCGCGAGAATCCGTCTCGCAACTCGCCTGCGCCAGCGTCAATCCGGTCTTCCCGTTTCTGGCCAACAAATGGAAGGTGTATCCGCGGCTGTAGACCTCGGCCAACACCGATTGCACGTACTGATTGCCGCGATACTCCACTTTGTAGGCAGGGGCCGCGGCGCCGGGAGCGGTCAAGCTCGCTGCAAAGGTACGTACACAGGAATTCAGCGCGTCCTTCTCGGTCGACGCGTGTGAGATGGCGGGAGCGGCAGATGCGATCGTCGAAAGCGCAAGTCCAATGATGCGATATTTCATGGCGGTATTCCTCGGGTGAAAAAATACCAACGCCCCAACTGCACCATAGGCGGCGCTCGACCTCAGGACAAACGAGAAATTCCCGCCGGCATTGAAATTTCTCTCACCCGTCGGCGGGCGCGCTCATGCAACCCGGCATTCGCTCAAGATCCACTGCGTGAGTTCCTGCAGATCCTCGCGCGCGCGGTCCTCGGGTCTGTGCAGCAACACATAGCTTTCGTTGGTGGTCAGTTCCGCAGTGAACAGCTTCACCAGGCCCCCGGCGACGAAGCGATCGGCGCTCAGGCGTGCGGGCACCAGAGCGATGCCGACGCCCTGTTCGGCGGCGAGTACCACCGCTGACATGGTGTCGAGCCGCACGAGCCGGTTCGGCTTGATGGACTCGAGCCCCAAAGCCGACGCCCAGCGCTCCCATGCCTCGCGCCGTTCTTCGTGCACCAGCAATGTCTTGCCGTTCAAATCGGCGTAGGAATTGATGGGATTCTCGAGCAGAAAGGCGGGCGAACAGGCGGGGATGAAGCTCTGCGCAAACAACTCGTGAACGGTCAGGCCATCCCAGGGGCCCGAGCCGACGACGATGGAAAGATCGGCTTCCGGCGGATGCGTCTTGGGAGCGGAGAAACTCGTTTCGATGCGAATGTCGGTTTCCTCGCGGGCCTGCGAGAAGGACGCCAGGCGCGGCAGCAGCAATTCATTGGCGAAGAACGGCGGCACGTTCAACCGGATGATGGTGCGCCCGTAGCGGACCTGCAGCTGTTCCGTGACGGACTCGAGCTTCGCGAATATGTCGCCGATGTGTTCGAGGTAGTGCGCGCCCGCATCGGTGAGGGTGAGCGTGCGCACCCCGCGCTCGAACAGCGCCACGCCGAGCTGCTCCTCCAGCGTCTTGATCTGATGGCTCACGGCGGAGGGCGTGATGAACAATTCCTCGGCGGCGGCCTTGAAGCTTTGCAGCTTGGCCGCGACCTGGAAGGTCTTCAGGAACTTGAGCGACGGCAAGCGCATAAAGGTCTACCAATGATTGGGAGAGGTAACCGTGTCACCCTCAAAATTTACCCGCCTCATGATACATGATAAAGCTGCAGCAATATTCGTGCCAATCGTAAAAGCCCTTGAATTTGCGGGCTAAAATGCGATTTCGGCCGCCCCGCCGCCATGTTCACGAGCGCCGGCGGGGCGAATCCGCACGATAGTGGCGCAGGGAACGCCCACAGGCTCATTATCACCACCCACCATAACGGGATTGTGACGGCTGGGGATATCCATTGGCACCGCTCCGTGATCTGTCGCGACGGCAATTCCTGCGCTACGGTGCGGCCTCGCTGGCGTTGACGTCGATTGCGGCGCGGGCACAGACCGTAGCGCAGCAGCCGCTGCCGCCGCACGCCGCGGCGGAGCCCTTGGCCGTGGGTACGGCAACTGACGCCACCAGGCGCCTGAGCGTCCCCGTACGCATCGACGGCAACGGACCTTATCGCTTCGTGGTCGATACCGGCGCCGACCGCACGGTCCTTGCAACCGATGTCGCCGTCGATCTGGGCCTCTTGCACGGCGAGCGAGTCATGATGGAAGGGGTGGTGCGCGCCGTCGCTACGGACACCGTGACCCTGCATGAATTGTCATTTGGTTCGGTCAGGTGCCAGCGATTGGTCGTACCCCTATTGCCGCGTACGATGCTCGAGGCCGACGGCTATCTCGGCCTCGACACTCTCGATCGTCACCGGGTAACCCTGGACTTCAAGAATCATACCTTGCAGGTCACCGAGCCCCGCTCCCGATTCAGCGCCTTCTGGTTGCGTCAGAACGAGGCGCGCGTTCGAGCGACCGGGACTGCGGGGCACTTGCGGGCCGTCGACTGTACGGTCGACGGCGTGGCCGCGACCGCCTTCATCGACACCGGCGCCGAAGTGTCGGCCGGCAACGCGGCGCTGCTCGCGGCCCTGAAAGGTCGTGCGCCCGCGCGCTATGCGGTCGATGCCGTTCCATTGACCGATATCACCGGCGGCGAAATCGTCGGCAACGTGACGACGGTGAGCAAGATCCGGTTGATGGACGTGGAATTCACCGACTGTCCGCTGGTGATCGCCGACTTTCAGATTTTCGACGTATGGGGACTGCGGCAGAATCCGGCGCTGCTGATCGGGATGAATTTCCTGCGGCAATTCTCGAAGATATCCATCGACTACGGACTGAAGGAACTGCGCTTCGATTTGACCCAGGGTATGGGTGCGGCTCCGGCGAAACTGGTTTAAGGGTCGAGACGCCTGAAATCGCTCAGGCTGACCTGCGGAAAGTACAGTCCCATCGGCCAGCGTACCCACCACTCGCCGGTCTTCTGGTGGGTGCGCCGGTCCGCGAAGCGATAGTCGTAGAGTTGTGCGCGCACATACTTGGGAGGATCGCCGGCAAATGGATTGGAATCCAGCAATGCCAGCACGGGCGGGCTGCCCTTGAGCAGACACCACATCAGGCCCACGGTCCAGGGATTGTCTCTTGCGGTGCCGAGAGCGGCGAACCACATTTGCCAATCGAGCCGCGGCTGGTGCGGGATGTTCCACAGAGCCGGCCTCGATAGCGGACCCGGCTTGTAGCGGAAGACGTATTCACGCCACTCCTGCCCGTCGGCCGACCCTTCGATGACGATCTCAGGCCGGGTAACGGTCATGACGGCGAACAGCCCGTAGGGATTGACGATGAACAGGGGCGATGCGGCGCGCGTGAGGGTGCCGATCACTGGAAGATCGGTACGCGCCACCGTCTGCCAGATCCGGTCGAGCCCGACGGGCACGACGAGAAGCGCAAGCGCTGTCGCGACCACGGTTGCCGTGCGCCCCGGGATCGGCGCACGGCTCTGCGACCACGATTCGAGCCGCCGCGGGATGAAGCGCCGCAGGGCCGCGTCGTCGAACAGGAAAACGCACATCAGCATGGTGAGCAGGTTGAAGAAGTTGTAGTTGCCGGTCAGCGAAATCAACAATTGCAGCAGCAGCACGCAACCGGCGGCAACGGCCCTCGCGCGCCGCGGCAGGAAAATCAGAAAGACGGCGCCCAGTTCCACGGCCAACGCGGCAGCCGTCCCGCCGATGAGGATCCACGGCGGCAGCTGCGCGGCATACCACGCGAGGGGAGTCGGCAGCGGTTGCGTCCAGAAATGATATTCGAGGGCCGTCAAGCCGTGCCAGCTCGGATCCGCGGACAGGAGCTTCACGATGCCCGACAAAAATATAAAGCGAAACACCAGCCAGCGGAACAGCCAGACGACGATCCTCGATCCGCCCGTGAGGAATATGGCCAGAAATCCCGCTTCGAGCAGCAGGGTGTCCCATTGTAAGGTCATGAACTCCTGTCCGGCATAGACATAGGACAGATAGAGGGCGAACAGGCCGATGAGCGCGGGCCGCGTCCACCGATTCACGACGACCAGCAATCCCAGGAGCACGCCGGCGATGGCGCCCGCGACCAACGCCGAATCGCCCGAATTCACCCAGAACAGCGTCGGCACAATCCGATACGCCGAGCCGCCCAGCACCCGGTGTGCCGCAAGGAGGTAGTCGTGCACCGGCAGAATTCCCTCGTGGCCGATCAATCCCAGGATCTGCACGGCGAGCGAGGCGAACGCGGCCACATAGACGGCGCCGAACAGGCGCAGGAACACCCAGCTCACCAGCGTGTAGCGCTCCGCCTCGAGCTTGGGTCCCCAGAGCAGTTTCGTCACGCCGTTGAGCAGGCCGCGGCGGCGGGCGAAGAATGCATAGGCCCACTCGCTCACGGCGGCAAAACCGGGCAGGCGCGAGTAGCACCACCACCACGGCGCGCGTCCCGGCGCATGACGCAGCACGCGAAAGGTGGCGGCCGCCCCTGAAAACACACGCCCGTCGGGCTCTATCAGTTGAATGGCTCGCTGAAACGCCTCCGGCGCGATCGATGGAAAATCCTTCGCGGCTTCCTGGTAGGGACGGAACAGGACGCGCTCGGAAGTCAGCTCACGCCAATAGTTCACCCAGTAGCCGCAGATGCCGCAATCGCCGTCATAGACCAGGGTTGAAACCGACTGCATCTGCAGAGGATACACGCAAAGATTTGCGGCTCTAATCGCGGGCCCGGAACCAACCACTGATGCTCAACCGGTCGCGCCGCGCGGGCAGCACCGCATGCTCGCGGCCCGGCGTGAGAAAACAGGCCAGGCGGCCCGCTACCGGCTCGATGTCCCGATGGCCGCCGGCGGCATCGAATATCCGCAGCTCGCCGCCCGCCGCCGGCGTCCAGCCCTCGTTCAGGTACAGCACCAGCGACACCTGGCGGTGCCCACGTCCCCGCGGCTGATCGACGTGGCGTTCGTACCCGGCTCCGGGCGGATACCACGCGTAGTGCAATTCCAGCTCGAATAATCCCAGCGTGGATTCGCGATTGAGCTCGAGCCGCAGACTCTCGAGCTCGTCCAGCAAGGTCTGCTCCGCCGGCAGCAGCGGCGGGATTATCCAGCAGGTGAAATCGCCGCGAATCTCCTCGCGGCGTTGCACACCAGCATTGCCGCCGATGTGGGCCGCATGAAAATCGCCCCGTTCGCGGCGCAAATGCGCGCTGTCGCGCAGAGTGCGGATGATGGAGGGCGCCAGGAACTCATCCCGAACCGCGATGCCGTCGAGCGTCAATGCGGCATCGATGCTCAAGGGGCGTGCGGCACAATCGGCGGCAAAGACATTAGCGCCCGCGGCGAAGCGACCACCCGGCGACGCCGCGCCGCGTCACCCTCTTGCGGGCCGCTCCGGAGGCCGCGGCGCGGCTCGGTGCGCGGTGCACGGGCTTGCGCGGTTTCTTCGGCGCCTCCAACATGGAGCCGCGGCAATTCTCGGCTCCGCAGCGGCAGGCATAGACCTCGTCGATATCGGGGGCATCGTCGCCGTCGCGCTGGATCTGGTAGTCGTAGGAGAGTTCCTCTCCCGGCTGTATGGTCCGTATCGCGCGGATGAAGACGCGCCTATTTTCCGTGGCGCTTTCGCAATTCGGATCGCAGGCGTGATTGATGTAGCGGGCTTCGTTGCCGCCCACGCCGGCGTCGATCACCGTCCTCGCGTCCACGGTGAACAGGAAGGTGTGGTTGTCGTCCGCGCTCTTGTCTTTGTAGCGCTCGTCCGCCTGGGCGTGGCTCACGCGGTCGCCGAGATATTCGACGACGGTCGTGCCCTTGCGGATGCGGCGCACGGCAAACACGCCGTACCCGTGGATGGCGGAATGACGCACTTCGAACAGGGGAGCACGGCGGGACGGCGTTTTCTTCATACTGCGATGGGGGCCTTGATGGCGGAGTGAGATCGGTAGTCGAGGATCTCGAAATCCTCGTATGCATAGTCGAAGACGCTTTGGGGTCTGCGCCGAATCTCGAGGCGCGGCAAGGGGTACGGTTCGCGCCCCAGCTGCAGATCGGCCTGATCGAGGTGATTCAGATACAGATGGCAGTCGCCGCCCGTCCAGATGAACTCGCCCACTTGGAAATCGCATTGCTGCGCCAGCATGTGCGTCAGCAGGGCGTAGGAGGCGATGTTGAAAGGCACGCCGAGCAGAGCGTCGGCGCTGCGCTGGTACATCTGACAGGACAGGCGGTTGCCCGCGACATAAAACTGGAACAAGGCGTGGCAGGGCAGCAACGCCATCTGGTCCAACTCCCCGACATTCCATGCGCTCACCAGGATGCGTCTCGAGTTCGGGTTGGCTTTGAGCTGCTCGACCACCCGCGCAAGCTGGTCGATGGTGCGGCCATCGGCGGTCGGCCAACTGCGCCATTGCTTGCCGTACACCGGCCCCAGATTCCCGTCCTTGTCGGCCCATTCGTCCCAGATGCTGACGCCGTGCTCGTGCAGATACTTGATATTGGTGTCGCCCCTCAAGAACCACAGCAGTTCATAGATGATGGAGCGCAGGTGCAGCTTCTTCGTGGTCACCAGCGGAAATCCGGCGGCGAGATCGAAGCGCATCTGGTAGCCGAATACGCTAAGCGTGCCCGTCCCCGTGCGATCGTCTTTGCGGGCGCCCTGCTCCCTTATATGGCGCAAAAAATCGAGGTACTGCCGCATCAGGCCGACACGGCAGCGAGATTGCCGCTCGGCACGTTGCGCCGATAGGCATAAATCATCAGGGCCGCGCCGATGAATATCATCGGCGTGGTCAGCAGCATTCCCATGGTCAGCCAGTCGCCCACGAGGTAGCCGATGTTCGCATCGGGCAGGCGCACCCATTCCACCGTGAAGCGCGCGCAGCCGTAGATGAACAGGAACAGACCCGTCGGCGCCAAGCGGGGCCGCGGCTTCCCGGTGAACCACCACAGCACGGCGAACAACACCAATCCCTCGAGGCTGGCTTCGTAGAGTTGCGACGGATGCCGCGCGACCAGCACGCCGTTGACATCCGGTACGCCAAACCCCCAGGGCAGATCCGTGGGCTTGCCCCACAGCTCACCGTTGATGAAATTCCCGAACCGGCCCGCCATGAGACCTATTCCCGGCAAGGGTGCCAGAAAATCGCAGACGTCGGCGACCCGCTTGCGCTTGATCCTTGCGAAGACGATGGCCGCGACCACGACGCCGGTCATGCCGCCGTGGAAGGACATGCCGCCGTCCCAGATATGAAAGACATTGAGCCAGCTCTCGGCAATCACGTCATGGCCGTAGAAAATGCACCAGCCCACGCGTCCGCCGATGATGACGCCGATGGCGCAGTAGAAAATCAGGTCATCGATATCGAGCGGCACCCAGGTCGATCCGGGTTTGCGTGCGCGGTACCGAGCCAGCCACCAGGCAGCCACGAAGCCGATGAGGTACATGATGCCGTACCAGTGAACGCGCAGGGGCCCGACGCCGAATAGGGGGCCTATGGAAATGGCAATGGGGTTGATGTGGGGATAGGTCAGCATGCGGCTACTTTAAACTGTCGTTGACCCGACAGAAATAGGACTTTAAGTACCGGGTCTCGGGGATGGCCGGATGCACCGGATGGTCGGGCGCCTGGCCGCCCATCTCCAGGATTTGCAGGTGTCTCTCCGCCCCGCGCGCCGCCTTGGCAATTGCATCCTGCAAATCCTCGGCCGTCAGATGGTGCGAACAGGAACAGGACACCAGAATGCCGTCATCGGCGATCACTTTCATGGCGAGCTGATTCAGGCGCTTGTAAGCGGCGAGCGCCTTGGGCAAATCCTTCTTGCGCTTGGCGAACGCCGGAGGATCGACGACGACCACATCGAAGCGGGAGTCTTTCTTGGCCAAATCCTCGAGTACATCGAAGGCATCGCCCTTCACCGTGCCGATCGTCACGCCATTGCGCTGGGCGTTGCCCGAGGCCGCCTCGAGCGCGGCCGCGGAGCTATCGACGCACAGCACTTCTCGCGCGCCGCTTCGCGCCGCGCGGACTCCCCAGGCCCCCACGTAGCTGAACACATCCAGCACCCGCGCACCCTTGCGCACATACTTCACCAACGCTCGCCGGTTGGCCGATTGATCGTAGAACCATCCCGTTTTCTGTCCCTCGGCCAAGGGAACCTGGAACTCAAGACCGTCCTCCAAGACCTGCGCCGGCGCGTCGAATCGGCCTTTCGCCGCTTCCACATAGCTCGGCAGACCCTCCATCTCGCGCAGCGAACTGTCGTTCTTGAACAGCAGCGCCTCGCAGCCCAAAACCTGCTCCAGGGCCTCGAGGATGAGCGGTTTGAGCCGCTCCATACCGGCGGTCCCGATCTGCGCCACACAGGCCGCGCCGTACCGGTCGATCACCAACCCCGGCAGCCCGTCGGACTCGCCGTAGACCAGGCGATAGTAGGGCTTGGCATAGAGCCGCTCGCGCAGCTTGAGCGCAGTGCGGATACGCGCCGCCAGCCACGCCGTATCGGGCAGCCGCCAGGTTTCGAGCAGGCGTGCGCTGATTAGGGACTTGGGGTTTACATAGGCCAGCCCTAAGGCCCGGTCATTGTGCGCAAGCACGCGCACCAGCTCGCCCGCCTCGAATTTCGTGAGCGGGGTTTGCCCGGTATCGACCTCGTTGCTGAAGATCCACAGATGACCGGCGTGCAGGCGGCGATCTTCGTTGCGCTTCAAGCGCAGCACGGGCAATTCTGCCGCGGACTTCGGATCGGACATGGAAGGTACTTCGGCTATAGTGGGGGGCGCATTCTAACCGACGCGGAGCTCTCGAATGCAGCGCAATCGCCTTGCCGAAGAGACCAGCCCGTATCTATTGCAGCATGCGGACAATCCCGTCGATTGGTATCCCTGGGGCGAGGAGGCGCTCGGCGCCGCCAAACGGGACAATAAGCCCATTCTGCTGTCCATCGGCTACTCGGCCTGTCACTGGTGCCACGTCATGGCGCACGAATCCTTCGAGGATCCGGCCACCGCCGCGCTCATGAATCAGTTATTCGTCAATATCAAGGTGGATCGGGAGGAACGGCCGGACCTCGACAAGATCTATCAAGTGGCCCAGCAAATGATCACTCACGGATCCGGCGGCTGGCCGCTCACCATGTTTTTGACGGCGGACACCCAGGCGCCCTTCTTCGGCGGCACTTATTTTCCGAAGGAACCGCGTTACGGCATGCCTGCCTTCACCGACCTCCTGCGCCGGGTGGCCGACTACTACGGCAGCCATGGCGCGCAGATCGCCGAGCAGAACGAGCAATTGAAACTCGCGTTCGCCTCGCTTGGCGCGGAGGCGGCGGCTGAAGATCTTGACCTAGACGACTCGCCGCTGCGCGAGGCGCGTGCCGCGCTCGAGCGATCCTTCGACCCCCAGTTCGGCGGCTTCAGCCAGGCGCCCAAGTTTCCGCATCCCGGCAGCGTCGAACGCTGCCTGCGTCATTGGCACGCCACCTCCACCCAAGCGAGCCCGGACCTCAAGGCCCTGTACATGGCCAGCCTCACCCTGACGCGCATGGGCGAAGGCGGAATTTACGATCAGCTCGGCGGCGGGTTCGCGCGCTATTCCGTCGACGGTCAATGGACGATTCCTCACTTCGAGAAAATGCTCTACGACAATGGGCAGTTGCTGTGCGAGTACTCGCGAGCCGCCCTGGCCACGGGCGAAGCCTTGTTTGCGCGCGTCGCCGGAGAAACGGCCGATTGGGTGCTGCGCGAGATGCGCTCCCCTCGAGGGGGTTTCTATTCCAGTCTCGACGCCGACTCCGAGGGCCATGAGGGCAAGTTCTATGTTTGGAGCCGGGCGGAGGTCCAGGGATTGCTGACGCCTCAGGAATATGCGGCGTTCTCGCGCCGCTTCGGTCTCAACCTGAACGCCAATTTCGAGGGCGAATGGCATCTGTACATAGCCGAGCCCCTCGACGACATCGCGGCGGCGCTCGGTGCAACCGTACCGGCCGTCGCCGAGCTGCTCGACCGGGCGCGGGGCAAGCTCAAGACCGTGCGCGATGCGCGCGTGTGGCCGGCGCGCGACGAGAAGATTCTCACCGCGTGGAACGCGCTCACGATCAAGGGATTGGCGATCGCGGCGCGGGTACTCAACCGGCCCGATTTGGCCGACGCCGCCACGGCAGCTGTCGATTTCATCCGCCACACCCTGTGGCGCGACGGCCGCCTTTTGGCCACCACCAAGGATGGGCGCGCGCATTTGCCGGCCTATCTCGACGACTACGCGTTTCTCGCCGATGCCCTGCTCGAGCTGTTGCAGACCCGGTGGCGCAGCAGCGACTTGGAATTCGCGCAGGCGCTCTGCGCTACCCTGCTCGCCCAATTCGAGGACACACAAGCCGGCGGATTTTTTTTCACGGCCGCGGATCATGAGCAGCTCATTCATCGCAGCAAGACCTTCAGCGACGATTCGGTGCCGTCGGGCAACGGCGTCGCCGCGTCGGTGCTGTGCCGCCTGGGCTACTTGCTCGGCGAATTGCCCTTCCTCGACGCCGCTGAGCGCACCCTGCGCGCCGGGTGGCCCCTGCTGCAGCAATACCCTCAGGCGCATATGAGCATGGCGAACGCACTGGAGGATTTCTTGGCGTCGACCCAGATTCTGATCATTCGCGGCGATGCGGTGCCGGTCGAGGGCTGGGCCGCGAGCTTGAATAGCCTGTACGCCCCGACGCGCATGATCTTCGGCATTCCCCGCGATGCCGCCGGCCTGCCGCCGGCGCTGGCGGCGAAACATGCCGCGGCCGACACCGTGGCCTACGTGTGCACCGGAATGACCTGCTCCGCGCCCCTCTCCGACTTGAGCGAGGTCGCACGCGAGCTCAAGATGGGTATCCCCTGACGCCGGCGAATCATGTCACGCTCGAAGAAATCATCCACAGCGCTATGGGAACCGCCGCGTTCCTCGGCCTCGGGGCCGCGAGTACGATCCGATCCTCTGGACAATCCCGCGCTGCAGGCGATCTGGCATGCCGTCTCCGCCATTCCGCGCGGGCAGGTGTCCACCTACGGGGCGGTTGCCCGAAGTGCCGGATTTCCGGGCCGTGCGCGGCAGGCGGGGTTTGCGTTGAAGGTCTCCCCCAAGGAGTTGAAACTGCCCTGGCATCGCGTGGTCGGGGCCGGCGGCCGCATCGTATTTCCAAAGTCGTCGCGGGCGCACAAGGAGCAAGCGCGCCGTCTGCGCGCCGAGGGAGTGTCGATCAAGAATGGCCGCGTGATGTTGTTCGCGATGACCAAGCTCAAGGAGCTGTAGCTGCCATAACGAGATCGCCGCAACTGTCGGGCGGCAATCTCGTGCGTCAAGTCAGGTCAGTCTGCTCTTCAATTCGGCGTTCAACCGCCTCTTGAGATCGCCATGCAACTCCTCCGAATAGCGCGGCGCAGCATTCCAATCGAGCGCCCAGGGCTGTGCCGTGCGCGTGGCCTCGGGCTCGGTCGCGAGGCGCGGAAACACATGCGCGTGCAGTGCCGGATCGACGTTGCCGAAGATCGCGTAGTTGATGCGCAGGCCAGCGGTAATCGCGAGCAACGCATCGCCGACCATGGCCATGTCGGAGAGGAACTGAGCGCGCGGCGCGGACGCCAGTGCGTTCAAATGCGGTACGACGGGATCGGGCAACAACAGGCAGTAGCCGGTCAGCACCTGTCGTTCACCCATGACCACCCAACCCGAGCGCAGTCTCGCCACCGCTGCCGGGTAGTCCTCCGCGCGGCAGCGATCGACCATGGTATGGATGACGGTCGGGGTCATTGTCCGAGAGCCTTGGCCACCGCCGCAGCATCGACCGGCGGCGCCGAATTGCCGAAATTCGAGCGCAGATAGGTGAACAGCGCGGCGGCGTCCGCGGGCTTCATCCAACCGAACTGCAGCATCTGTGTGGGAAAGCGGCCCGCCGGCATGGAGGGAGGCCTCTGCCCCTTGAGCACCCACAGCGCCAGTTCCCCCGGGTCTCCGAGCACCACCGGGGATCCCACTAAGGTTGGATATACGCCGGGAATTCCCGCTCCCGTTTGCTGATGGCAGGGGACACAGTTGCCGTTGTAGATGCGCTCGCCGAGCTGCGCGGTCGAGGATCCGCTCGCGCCCGCCTCGGCCACACTCGCCTGGGGCGATCCGGGATGTTTGCCCGAACAGGCGGCAAGAGCACCGGCCAGCGCGCAAATCAACAGTAAATTTCTTGTCTTCATTGGGCCAATGCTAGCAAAAGGCTCAAAGAGGTTCCTCCATGTCACGTCGCGACGGCGATCGTTTCACAAACTGTGCGCAAGCCTCTGCCGCAATTTGACTCAGGGAGATTTTGCGCAAGCGCTCAGCTAACCCCGCCCGGCGGCAGTCAATTTGGTCGGAAGTCCGGTTTCAGCGTTGGGCACCACATGTTTTTTGATAAAACAAATAGCAATGTGGTCAAGCCCGCTGTCGCGCGGTCGGCAGGCGCCAAGAGCAGTGCGATCACGCGAGTCGCGAAGCGTAGCGTGGTATAGCCGGCAACGCACAAGAAGGTACGCATTGGGTGCTGGATTGACGGGATCATCGGTAGCAAGAACCTCAGCTGTATTGCGATGAAGAAAATCATCAAATCTAGACCGATGAAATTAGTGAGCAATATGAAAGCCCTCAGCTCGGGATTCATCACAAATAAAAGCATCAGGAGAACGGCAACTGTTCCATACTTGTTTATCCACGGGTGCGGCTTCATGTCTTCTGATTGCCTTGTCGTATAAGTTGCCGGCTGACCCTCAACCAGTCTGTCCTGCACGATTGCTGGTTTCGGGCAGTGAATCGCGCAGCGACGCCCGTGCAAGGTATAGTAAATATACCTTTATTATACCGTCTAATTGTGATAAAAACCCGCATGGGCTTTGAGTACGATTCGGAAAAGAGTGCCGAGAATAAGCATAAGCATGGCGTCGATTTTGAGGAAGCTCAGGCGCTGTGGTCTGATCCGGCGTTGCTGGAAATACCGGCACGGGTCAGTGATGAGCCGCGCTCGGTGGTGGTCGGAAAGATGAACGAGAAGCACTGGTCAGCCGTGATCACACGGCGTGGTGAGAATGTACGTTTGATTTCTGTGCGACGGTCGCGGGACGAGGAAGTGGAGATTTATGAAAGCCAAGACATTTGACCGCAAATTTGATGCCGGCGAGAGAATTACGGATCAGCTGGATTTGGCCAAGGCTCGGCGCATAGGCACGGACCCAAAGCGAGTGAATGTCGATTTCCCGGGTTGGATGGTGGACTCCTTGGATCGGGAGGCACGCCGGATGGGCGTCACCCGGCAGTCATTGATCAAGCTGTGGCTTGCCGACAAATTAGGTGAGAAGACTGCCTCGAGCAACCGCCGGAGTTGACCCACTCCGGCCTGTCGCGAGCGTCCGCTTCCGATCTAGTCAGCGCGATTTCTCGGAGCTAGTTTAGATCGCAGCGTCATTGTATTTGGTACCAGCCGCATTCAGTTGACTCTCAACGCCAAATCTCGGTTGGGCGCCGCGAGGTCGTGAAATTGAATGACCAACGACTGCAGGCCTGGCGCTATATACATCGGCACTTCACCCCCTCCGCCACCCGCTTCTATCTCCGCCAAAGTCGCTGCAGATATCTCTTCGGGAAACTGCTGTCGGACGTCGCGAATACCCGCGCAGGCATCGGGAATCCTTGGATCGCGTTTTGGGTGGCGGAGACACCAAAGATCGATCCGACTCTTACCGGTGGATCTCTCAGGGCGATCCACGCGCAGCAATTCGTCTTCATCTCGGTCGCCAATGCGATACCAGGCGCCGGCGAATCCCCACTGACACCACCCTGGCAAAAACCGATCCAGAACAACTTGTCCGGAAAAAGAGTCCGCTGCCATTCGAGTGAGTTCCAATGCGGGTGCAATCCCATATTGGATTCGCGCTTGGCTATTTGTCTGAATGTAGGCGCACGGAGGACCGCTGTCGACCGATCCGCCCCCGTGGTGCGTGGCGTATCCTTGCACTAGCTGCGCCTTGATGGATGCAGGAATGATCACTGTGAGTTTGATGACGTCTACAGGATGAGGATTTTCGGCGGGATAGTCCGCGTCTCCTGGCTTGACGTTTTCCGAGTGCGGGGCTTTAGGGCAGCCACTGACGCATAGCATGATTAGCGCGGCGATGAACCAGAGACACCGTCGAATATCTCGCTTGGCGAAATCAGTCAGAAACGTGAACATCCTGTTCTCCGAAAGTCCAAGTCTGGTGCAGCCCGAAGCTCTATCATCGCTCGAAGCTGCGAGCATCGTGCGTGATTGGAGTCACGCCCTATCCCTTAATCGACCTGAATGGCCGCTTCAAAGTGATGATTTCGTGCGGTCCAATGCCCGCAGTTGGCCGGTACACGACTGTCCATCCGCAATTGCCCGTTTGGCTTCGGTTCTCGCATTGGTACGCAAACTAAAGACTCCCGAATAGAAGGAGTCTGTCATGGAAAATACCGCACCCTTGAGTCAAGTACCGTGGAATAAAGGCAAGCTCGTGGGCCAGAAGCCCCCGAGCAGTAAACAACATGCGCCGCGCAAAAGATGTGTGCCATCTAGGCTCAATGAGTGTCCGTTCACGATCACCGTAATATATTCGACTGAGCGGCGGTCTCATGTGTCGTAGGCCCAACGAGGAAGATCCTTGCACCTTCTCAAAGATCGAACTGTTTGCTCAACCGGGATTCCCCATGACATTTGATCGGCGTGCATTCATTGCTGGCTCCGTGGGGGCCGTCTTAGCCGGAACTGGCGTGACCGCCACGGCCGCTAGTGTGCAGGCGCGCCGGTCGATCAGAGCAGTTTTATTCGACGCATTTCCGCTGTTTGATTCGCGTCCTGTGCTCGCAGCCGCAGAGCGGGCTTACCCCGAGAAGGGCGCCATCCTCATGCAGGCTTGGCGAAATCGGCAATTCGAATACCAGTGGCTGCGCGCGCTTGCCGATCGCTACGTCGATTTCTGGCAGGCCACAGAGGATAGCCTGGCCTTCGCAGCGCGGCAGGTGGGACTTACGCTCACGACCGAGAAGCAAAATCAGCTGATGGCCCCGTATGCTGACCTCGCTGTGTGGCCCGACGTACTCGATGTGCTACCGAAGATTGAGCGTCTCGGTGTGACGCTGGGAATTCTCTCGAACATGACCGAATCCATGCTGGAGTCCGGCCTGGCCAAGGCCAAGCTGAGCAGATTGTTCTCCCATGTCCTTAGCACGGATAGCGTTCGCTCCTATAAGCCCGCTCGAACTGCGTATCAGTTGGGTGTGGACACCCTGGGATTCGAGCGAAGTGAAATCCTCTTCGTTGCATTTGCTGGGTGGGATGTGGCCGGGGCCGTTTGGTATGGCTATCCAACGTACTGGCTGAACCGGATCGGGAGTGTAAGCGAGGAACTAGGTGCAGCGCCTCTCGGAACAGGCACCGACCTGCAATCGCTGTTCGACTTCCTGGCTACTCTGGGTGCATGATCGAACACGAGGCAGACGTTAGCTGTAATCGGGTTTTCCCGGCGGCCAACAAACTCAGGGCGTAGTCGCATGATGCGAAAATATAGCGCAGCACCGTCGAGCCAACGGGGAAGCGTTCTTGGCATCCTCGTCGTGGTTGCAACTTACACCTGGTGTACGAACGGACCCCGACCATGTCATTCGAACCAAGCAGCAACTGGTGCTCGTGAATGAAAAAGGCGACTGATGGATCACCGCCTACCACAACGTGGCGGTCAGTCCAAAGCCGACCTTGATGATCGTCGGCTATCGGGCACTCTGACGCACCGGGTTCTAGCTAGCTTTGCCAAAAATTCAGGATAGGTTTTTTTCTTTTCCATTGACCGTTTTGCAGTTCATAAACAACTGTTCCACGGCTGCCCCCCTTACACCCGCACAATGCGGAATAAACGAAGGCCGCTTGTTCATGCTTTGAATCGAAAGCGATCTCGCTCAGTGTAAAGTGCATTCTCACACCCCCATCGGGGCCCGCGCCCGGGCTTCTCTTCTGCGGATCAATCAGCTTACCTTCGGCCGCTATCCGTGCAGTCACTGTTTTTTCGTCCGTCAACTCCATGACTTGCGGTGGCAACTTACGTCCGCTGTGTGCAGGCACTTTCAGATTCGGCGGATTTGGCTCATCGCCGAAAGCCATGGACGCTACGAAGGCCACTGTAGTGTTCTGCATCCCGATCATGTTGCTTGTCTGTTCCGGATAGTGAAGTAGGAAATCGCGGTATATCGCGATTTCATCACCCGTAAAGCGCGGCTCATCGGCGGCAACCTGCGCCGATACCGTTACGGTGACTGCAGCGAGAAACCAGACCAGTCTCTTCCACATGGCAGAACTATACGCCGCGAATTCGAATGACTGCAATCCGGAAGGCAGTTTGGGACCATGAATTACCGCGTCTGGTCGCTGAGGCCGGATTGCACGTACTTCAGGTCTCGACCCGTTGCGGTTGGCCGACCGCGGCAGCTGTCCGGCACGCTAGTCTTCGTGCCAGACGATGAATTCCGGATTGCCCCCATTCTGTGAAAGGTACTTGGATTGGTGCAATTGACTCAGCGCGAGCAGGCCCAAGCAGCCACAAATGCCGACCTTGCGCCTTCTGAACCTGACTCTTGCCAAGCTTCACGGTGGACGTCGTGCCACTTCTCGAATGCTTGGATCAGCTGCTCCGCAGAGATCCCTTCGGGAGAGAAGCACAAGCGAGTGGAGTGTGTAATCTCGCCTATGGTCCCCATTACAAACCCGGCGCAATATCCTTTTGCAAATGGTTGTGCCGACGTGCACGCTTGATAAATACCATGGACCGTGTTCGGATTCTTCAGACTTGGGTCGGACGTATCCGCGACGACAAGGCCGGTAATCAGGCTGCAACCAACGAACAAAGCTACTACGCGACGCATGTAGAATACCTCGCAGCTGAGGATGGTAAGCACAACTTATAGTCGCCAATTTATCTAAAGTGATCAACGTCCGCTTTGTGGAAGGGATTTAAGGCCGTTGAATGGCTGCACGTGACCGCCTGGAGCCGACTGCCGCCGCATGGATGAAGATCGCGGGGCGAACTCACCCTCTTGACCCACTGCTGCCTGTCATGGATGGCCGCTTCGAGGTCACCAAAATCGCAAACTTTCCCACAAATGAGTATTGGCGCTGACGCGCGATAGAAGCGTCAGTCTTTGGCCGGCCTATAGCTGCGAGCCGAATGCCAGCGGACATCTCGAATCGGACTCTCTCAGAAGACCAAATCCGAGCACTCGCCTTTTTGTTTTTGATCGTTGTCATTCTGTACCTGGAATTTAGAAATTCGGCCACGTAAGTAGGATCTAAGATCGGCAATCACCTTTATTGCTGTCGCCTCCAATTGCGACTCTGAGTGCATTTCGCCTTTGCACTTGCAGTGGCTATTACTCCCGGGTGCGGACCCCTGAGCAGCGGCGGCTTCCATGCTGTCGCACTCACAATGGATGCCGCCGCCCCCGCCTTCGCAGAAGCTGTAGCCCCAGGGAATTTCGATCGATACAGCCCGCGGGTCGGACGTGGGCTTCACGACCAAAAGGGGGGCTATATCTTTGAACCCATCGTTGAATCCGCAGACGAGTAATTTAGGCAGCATATCGCGGTAAATAGGAATATTGGTCCCATTGTAGGGTTCGCGCGCACAGGCCAAACCATTCTTACGTGCCACGTGCTCAATTGCTGAATCAACGAGCGACGGCCCCGACCACTTGTCCACGATAATCTGTACTCCGGACGGATACGGTTCATCAATCGTGGGGTCTTGCAGAACTGTATCGGCACATCCAGTTAGGCCAACAATTACCATTCCGCAGATCCACGCTTTCATCTTTTTGCATCCCTTGCTGAATCGCCGCCGTAGTGCCGTACACACCCTTGATGGGTTCTTTATGGGAAAGATCGAAGCGACCGGTACTCAACGTTCCCTTTGTGCTGTCTGATGTCTACCAGGTATCAATCGCCGATGGTGGATTCTTTTTAGCCTTCGGAACTTCCTCCTGATCGCCTCGCGTCTCTCGGGTGAGAGGACTGCCGGGGAGTGGCAACCTGGCGAAGTTCGGACGGCTTCGGTCCGATGGGGCCACGCGATTACCGTAATCGCGATGGTCGCGAAGGCGAGCAGCGCTCCCATCCTGTTCATAACTTAAGTCCTTTCCGAGGTCTTCAGCGGTCAAACGTCCAGCTCGGGGGAACGTTGACGCGAAGCGCCGTCTACGTCGATTTGCAATCGAAGCTAGTTTAACCGGAATTTGAAAGGCAACCGGCCCGCCCGTCGCAGCCGAAATCATCCAATATCTCATTCAACGAGATCTGCTGGAACATCACGAACAGCGCAAGGTGCGCTAACGTCGGGATCTTTTTGTAGGCCCACGGTAATGTGCGCCACTCTGGCATTTCCGGCGAGAGCAGACTTAAAGTCTGCGGCAAAGCTGTCCGCGATCGCCTTCAATTGCTTCATGGTGTATGCGCTGTCCGTTTTGCAAGCTTCCTCGAACCACGCAGATTGGAACACGTAATAGTGTCGATCCCATATCGGTTGCAAACTCACTAAGGGAATGCCCTTCGGACCGCATACTAGTGTGGGATACGGCGGCTTTATCACTTCATTTGTGTGAGGGTCGTAGCGGCACTGGATATTGTGTTTCCGCGCCAGGCTTTCAAACAGATGAGAAAACGAGCTGGTTAAAGGAGTGTTCAATGCGGACCAGTTCTCTGCGATGAGCATGTCCGAAGAGTTGAGCCCCTCGCTATAGTCACTTACGCGGTCCGCACGCACGCACACACCATAGAGCGAGATCCACGCCGGAAACCCGATGACTAATCTACGCATTGCATTTGCCGCTTCGGATTGATCATAAGGAACTCCCGCGATGGCGGAACATGCATATGATCGGTCAAAAATTGGAAAAGTTGGGGTTCAGCCTACTGCAAGCCGCGAACGGCCGCTTTCTGACGCGCACTTCGAGCACGCGACCGGCAGGTGCGGGCCGAGCGGGGCCAACAACGGACGCTGCCCTCAACGGGGCAATTTCGCGACGCACTGGAACTGCCGCCCCGTACTCCACGTGGCCGTCGACCCGGGCATCGAGATATTCTGCGTGAACCCGTCTGTGAGAAGGCCGCCCGGACTCATGGCTGCGGTGTATAGCCCCGCGCCACCCGACGTCCATGACATGGTCATTGCCAGATGGTTATCCCGCACAGTTCCGACCAGCGGCGCTGGACCGCTACCGTTGTCGGCGGTGCCGGCGAATTCATCATTGGTCTGCCGAACGATGACCGTAATATAAAACCCGTTCGATTGATCTATCGACCAAGTGCCGTTGATGTCCCAGTGTTGACAGCCTTGTGGCATACGCATCTTCGCGGCCGGCGTCGTGCAGGCGTATAGGGATAGGCTCGATAGTACAAAGAGCAGAAATCCGGAAGCGCCACCGTTACTCATTCGTAGATCGCTCCTCATTCGCTATTCACCTCGGGGCACTGTCCCCAAGATCGGTTATAAATGGGAAAGCCTTCCAAGCTTACTGCTCCCCGCGAATGGCGGCTTCACGGCAAGCATCTTTATGTGACGAATTACCGCTCTTGGCCGCCACCCCATTGACCGAGATCGCCGGCTCGCTATCACTATCGTTCGCCTGGTGGGTCTTTCGAAAGAGCCCTTTTCATTACACTTGTTAGCCATTGAATATCGCTCGCAGAAAGTTGCTTAGCACAGGCGATAAAGCCAACTCCCATGGCAAACATAAGGACTCCGCCGAAGGGCAAGAGCCACGGCGCCTGTGGACTGAAGATGGCAGAGACTGTGGCTCCGCATGTCCAAAGGACGCAAAACCCAAGCCAGTAAGTCATGAATATTTTTACCCACGGCATCATCGTGAATCTACCGGAGAGTACGACCTGCCCGTCCTGTAAATGAAACTGACCGATGAAGCGCGGTTTGAATGCGTTGCCAAGAACTGGCCTAAAGCGCAATAGAGATACCCGCTCTTTCGAGACCCTTCCGACAGCGGCCTCTCGTGTCAAGGTGGAAAAGACGGATCGGCGAGTTGCCTCCGAAAGGCGCCGGATCGATTCTTCTAGAGTCAAACCACTCTTGAATTCTGCAGGCGCGGAGCCGTACAGCAAATTGTAGAGGTGACGGAACATCTAATCATTATCGCCCGCGCATACCCATAACGGTCGACAATTAGGGAAGGATTCCATCGCTATTTTGCGCTCCACCAAGTTAGCCTACCGCAAGGCGGGAAGGGCAGCTAACAGACGACGATTTCATGAGGACGAACTTCGCCTTTTGGCCGGGAGTTGACCGTCGTGGCCATCGACCGCCCAAGATCGGTTAAGGGCGCGATGTCCGCCTGGGAATGTGTCGCTGCGACGATGATCCGTAGCTAGTGAAACGCGGGCGCAATCATCTCAATCGTATCTTCGTACTTTAGAATCTGGTCAACGCGCTCCGCGCGGGCAAGATAATTTCTATACACGCCGCAACTGGTTCGTTCGAGCACTTCGCGCAACGCGGGCTCGCCGATGTGTAACGGCAGTTTCAAGAACTGAATCAACTTGAAGCGAAATTGGCTGAAATTCAACGCTTCCCGCATCTGATTTGTACTAGGCTCCGGCACGAGGTTCTTCTATCCCAAGAAAAATAAGCTAGAAAAACTCCCCTCGAGGGCGCTTTGCAGACGGCCTGGAGGGGAGCGGTACGCCGTCGGTTATCCAGCAGCGTTGGTATCAGTGTGACCGGATGGTCGACGCCCGTCTGTGCGGCGGGATACCAACTGCTCGCGGCGTGCCGCAGTGCTCGCGGCGTGCCGCGTTTAGCCCTTCCAAGTCCTGAACGCACCCGTATCCAAGTGCACGAAGTCCGATGCGCGGTAGTACCCGACGCCGCCGCGCTTCAAGCCCAGCGCCCGGGCGGCGAGATCCGCGCAATCGATGCCGGCGACGCGCACGTCGATGGCCCGCCCTTCCATGTGCAGACTGTGCTGGGCGACCCCCGGGCTGCGTTCGTGCAGCATGGAGTTGGTCTGCGGAGAGCGATAGCCCGAGATCACGCTGAAGGAGGGCTCGATGCCGGCGGCGCGGGCGACTTCATGCAGATAGTCCATGAGAGCGGGATCGATGGCATGCCGCTCACCGGTGCGAAAATCCCGCAAGACAACCTCGATTGCCGACAGCGCCTGGGACACATAGGCGCCGTCGCGGAAGTATTCGATATTCAATCGCTCGGCGGTATGCAGATTCAGGAGGGCAATTCGCCGCGCAGACGTCTCGCTGCCGGGCGCCGGTGCCGGCGCCTCACGGCTCCGCGCCGGGCGCACCAGGAGACCGGCCGCCGACACTCCGGCAAGGGCGCCGCCCGATTTCAACACCCGGCGCCTGCTCCAAGTCATCGCGGGGCCTCGTCGGTGAGCAGCCGCCCGCCGTCGAGGGCGAGCACCGTGGCGCGCGGGAAGAAATTGAATTCCGAGGCCGAGGCCCAGGTATAGGCTCCCATTTCGCGGCCGATCACGAGATCCCCCACCTCGAGCTTGGGCAGATCCAGATGTTCATTGATGACATCGATGCTGTCGCAGGTCGGGCCGGCGAGCACCGACGGGTAGGTCTTTGCGTCCGGTACCAGCGCCGCCACGGGATAATTGGCGTGATCGTAAACCTGGCCACTGTAGCTGCCGTACAGGCCGTCATCGAGGTAGTACCACCAACGATCGCCCCGCAGCGCGCGGCCCATGACCCTGGACACCGCGACGGCCGCGGGCGCGGAAATGTAGCGCCCCGGCTCCGCGATCACTCGCACACCAGGCGGAAGCGCCTCGAGCGCCGCGCGAATCGGCGCACAGAATTCCTCGATGGGCATACAGCGCTGCAGATAGTCCACGGGAAAGCCGCCGCCGATATCCAGGATGCCGGGAGCGTGCCCCATCTCCTCCGCCACGAGCATCATCTCGCGGCAGCGGGCGATGGCCTCGATGAACATCGCCGGGCCGGATGCCTGCGATCCCACGTGAAACGACAAGCCGGCAATCTTGATGCGCAGCTCGGCCGCCAGCCGCAGCAGATCGGGAACGGCCTGCGGCTCGCAGCCGAATTTGCGCGACAAGTCGCTCCTGGCGTCGGGGCTGCGGAACGAAACGCGAATCAACAGCGAGGATCGACTGCGGTACTTCACGAACTTGCGCAGCTCGTCGGGATTGTCGACGACGAATCGCCTGACCCCGAAGTTGAGCGCGGTGCGAATGTCGCTGTCGCGTTTGATGGGATGGGTATGAATGCAGCGCCCCGGCGGAATCTTCAGGCGCCGCACCAACTCCACTTCGCCATTGGTCGCCAAATCGAAGAACGCACCTTCCGCGTGCAAAGTATCGATGACCGAGGCATGCGGCAGCGGCTTGAGCGCATAGTGAAGGTCGACGCCCGGCAGCGCCGCGGCCAGGCGCCGATATTGCCGGCGCAGGCGCTCGGCATCGATCACGAATAGCGGCGAGCCATAGCGCGCCGCCAGCTGCTTGATCGACTCGGGCGCGAACGGATCGGCCGAAGGGTCGAGCTCCAATGGTTCGCGGCCGTGCCGACTCGAGTTCAGCTGGGGTTCGGGCACCTTAGCTCACACTGAGTTCGAGGGAATCATCACCCATGCCGCTGGCGCGCTGCAGGCGGTCGAGAATCGCGACCCAGCGCTCGTCATCGGGCAGGCTTTGCACGAAGATCCGCACGCATCCGGCGCGGTCCAGGGTGCGCAGATGGTTGTAGAGATTGTGCGCATAGATGTCGGGCCTCTTGCCGGCATTGATCCACGTCATATGGCGCTGCGTTTGCAGCGGCGGCCGCATCGCGAGCACCGCCACCTTTTCCTCGCGATCGGCGATCTCGCCGGCGCGCACCTCCAAATCGTCCGAGGGCACGATTTCGAGCGGGGTGGAAGGCGCATAGTGCAGCGCACGATCTCCCGGAGCCCGCGGGGTGGCGCCGCCGACCGCCAGGTTCCCCACCACCTGGATCAGTTGGCTGCGGGTGATGAATCCGGGCCGCAATAGACGCGCCTCATTATCCAGGCAGGACACGATGGTCGACTCCAGCCCGATCGGCGAATCCCCGCCGTCCAGAATGACCTTGACCGCATCGCCCAGCTCGTCGCGCACGTGTTCGGGCTTGGTCGGGCTCAATCGCCCGTAACGATTGGCGGACGGCGCCGCGATGCCGCCGCCGAAAGCGTTCAGCAGCTGCTGCGCCATGGGATGCGAGGGTACCCGGATGCCGATGCTGTCCTGGCCGCCGGTCACGATGTCATTCACGTTGTCCGCCTTGGGCAGAATCAAGGTCAGGGGACCCGGCCAGAATTTGGCGGCCAATAGCTCCGCCACCGGCGGCACCGCCGAGACCCAGCGATGCAGGTAGCGCGGATCGTCCAGGTGCACGATCACCGGGTGATCGGGCGGACGGCCCTTCACCTCGAATATCTTGCGCACGGCCGCCGGGTTGGAGGCGTTCGCGCCGACCCCGTAAACGGTCTCGGTCGGAAATACCACCAGGTCGCCGGCGCGCAAGGCTTCGACGGCTTCTTCGATCTCTGTCTGTGTTGCTCTTACCACGCCGGCATAATATCAAGACTGCGACATCAACGAAGGTCGCTCGCGCCCGCAGGCGCCCCGATCTGTGCCCCAATACCGCTTTTTCCGCGAATGCACCTCTTTACGTTACTTGACGCGGGTGTCAACTGTCGGCGGAAGCATACATTCCATGAACACCAAGTCGAGCCAGCGGCCGAACTTGAATCCCACCTCCCGAAAATGACCGACACGGACGAATCCAAGGCTGCTGTGCAAGCCGATCGAGACGGCGTTGTCGGCATCGATCCCGGCGATCATCACATGCTTGCCCATGGCGGCGGCGCGGGTCAGCAGTTCGACCACGAGCCCCCGCCCGACGCCCTGCCCGCGGCGGTCGGCGCGCACGTGGACACTGTGCTCCACGCTGTGCCGGTAGCAAGGCCAGGCCCGAAACTCACCGAAAGTTCCAAACCCGGTGATGCCCGAAGAGTCCCGCGCCACGATCAGCGGGAAGCCGTGGCCGGTCTTGGCATCGAACCAAACTTCGCCGCGGGCCGGCGTGAACTCTTCCTCCGAGTAGACGGCGGTCGAGTTGCGGATGACCTCGTTGTAGATCGCGAGTATCTGCGCAAGATCGTCGCGGGTGGCGTTGCCGATCATGGTTTGCTCGTTGCTCAGTCGAGATACCCCGGGAATTTGGGCAGCGCCTGAAAATCCTGCCGATCGTGCTGCACGATGAAGCGGGCATGGGTGTTCTTGACGATGGTCTCGATGCGATTCATCGACGCCAGTGTGTCCGCGCGGTTCGCATTGCCGAGCGGCACCCGCATGAACTCGCGATTGGTCCTCGAGTGGTACAGGTCTCCCGACAGAATCACGGTGCCGGTCTTCTGAAGTTTGAGCTCGAGTACTTGATGCCCGGCGGTGTGCCCGGGAGCAGCAAGAATGAGCACGGTCCCATCGCCGAACACGTCATGGTCGAAGTTGATCATCTGTGTCTTGGCCGTCTTGTAGCCGCTGAATGTCGCGGGGTCGATGCCGTCCGGCGGCGGCGTGACGAGCGCCGCATCCAGCTCGCGCTTATTCAGGATCCAAGTCGCATCCGGAAATTCGTTGGCATTGCCGGTGTGGTCCCAGTGAAAATGCGAGAAGGCCATGTAGGTGACGTCCCGGGGACTCAATCCCAAAGCCTTCAGCTGGGCGAGGAGAGTCACCGGCACCCTGAGATGTACGCCCGGCGCCATATCGACGCCATCCTTGTTCGCGGCGAACTTATCGCCGAGCCCGGTATCCCACAGCAAGATTCCCTTGGGATGACGGATGACGAAACAGGGATCGGCAATCTCCCCCGATTTGCCGTCGTATTCGCCGGTATCGGAGAACTGGCCCATGTCGCTGAACGCGGCGGATCCGCAATCGAGCGCATACAGTCGGACGTCGACGCCCGCCATGGCGCACGCCGGCGCGAGTCCGGCGGCCATGAGAAGCAGCACCGCCGCCGGGAAAATCGACCTCGCTCCGGGGTCACGCACCAGGGTCACCTGCGCTCAAGTTGGGTGCCGTTAGTGTAGCGCCGCTCGCAAACCTGTCCTAGCATCGGACCATGTCCGGAACGGATCACGATCACGACCACGAACCCAGCACCTTGAGCCCCATGGAGCTGCGCGTTCGCGCCTTGGAAACGGTACTGACGCAGAAGGGGTACATCGATCCCGCCGCCCTCGACGTACTCATCGATACTTATCAAACCAAGGTCGGGCCGCGCAACGGTGCGCGGGTGGTCGCGCGCGCCTGGTGCGACGGGGAGTTCCGCAATTGGCTGCTCCATGACGCCACGGCCGCGATCGCGTCCTTGGGATTCTCCGGAAGGCAGGGCGAGCACATGGTGGCGGTCGAAAATACCCCCGATGTCCACAATCTGGTGGTATGTACGCTGTGCAGCTGCTATCCCTGGCCCATCCTCGGACTGCCGCCCACCTGGTACAAGAGCGCGCCCTATCGCGCGCGGGTGGTCAAGGATCCGCGCGGTGTGCTCGAGGACTTCGGCGTGTCTCTGCCCGAGACGGTGCGCATCCGCATATGGGACTCGACCGCCGAGGTGCGTTATCTCGTGGTGCCGCAGCGCCCAAAAGGATCCTTGCGGCTCTCCGAACGCGAGCTCGCGGAGCTCGTGACGCGGGATTCCATGATCGGGACCGGGTTGCCGCTCGAGCCCGGCATCACGCCCGCCGCGGGCACGCCGATATGATCTATCGCTCGAACGCCGATCTCGGCGGTCAAGACGTGCGCGACGCGGTGCTTCCCGAACCCGAGGGGGAATTGTTTCATGCGGACTGGGAGCCGCGCGTTCTGGCATTGACCCTCGCCATGAACGCCGCCGGTCTGTGGAACATCGACGCGAGCCGAGCCGCACGCGAGACGCTTCCCCATTATCGCGAGCTCAGCTACTACCAGATCTGGCTGGCGGGGCTGGAGAAACTTCTGCTCCAAAGCGGTGCCGCGCAGCCGGATGAAATCGACCAAGGCCGGGCGCTGCACGCCGCCGTCGCCGCTTCGAAGGTGCTGCACGCCGGAGAGGTCGCCGCTGTGCTGGCGCGGGGCTCGCCGACGGTGCGCAAGCCGATCAGCCCCGCCCGCTATGCGCTGGGGATGAGGGTGCGTACGTTGAGCGTCGCGCCGCCGCACCACACTCGCCTGCCCGCCTACACGCGCGGCAAGTGCGGGGTTGTCGAGCGAATTCACGGCGCGCACGTGTTTGCCGACACACATGCTCAGGGACTCGGGGAACAGCCGCAGTGGCTGTATACGGTGGCGTTCGACGAGACGGAACTATGGGGCGTAAGCCGGCCCCGCCAGCGATCGACCGTCTCGGTGGATGCCTGGGAACCCTACCTGGAGCCGGTATGACGAAGGTATCGCCGCCGGAGCTTCCCGGCTTTCCGCGCGACGATGCGGGCCCCGTATTCAAGGAGCCGTGGGAAGCCAAGGCCTTCGCCCTGACGCTGCGGCTTCACGAGCGCGGCCTGTTCAGTTGGCCGGAATGGGCTGACGCGCTATCGCGTGAGATCAGCGGCGCACAGGCGCGCGGCGACGCCGATCTCGGCGACACCTACTATCAGCACTGGCTGCGAGCGCTCGAGACCCTGGTCGCACTCAAGGGCGCTGCGTCCGCCGATGAGCTCGCACGCAGCGGGCGCGCCTGGGCGGAGGCTGCTGAACGCACGCCGCACGGATCTGCCATCGAGCTGTGACCCGTCCCTCGGGCCGCCCTCGCCCGGGCCCATTGCGCATTCATTTTTGCTTCACAAAGCCCCGCTAGCATCGACTCGGCAAACATCAGAGTCTGCGGGCGCCACGCCCGTACCAAATCAAAATTCGAGGAGAAATCGCGTGAAGACAGCATCGCTTGCATTGGCTGTGGCCGTTGCGCTGGCCGGAGGGGCTCGAGCGGACGACGATCATTTCGGCGGATTCAATTTCAGGCCCGACACCTTGGTGCTCAGCCGTAGCGTGTATGTCGGGACGCCCTCCCTGCTGGTACCCGGCGTCACCGTGTTGCCGCCCGGCTGCGTGGCCGGCACGGTCAACGTCCCGCTGGTGGCCGGCGGCACGACGCCGGTGACCGTGACCTGCAGCACGGCCGTTGCCGACGGTACCTTTCCGACGGTATTCAACAATGCCGCGGCCGACGGCGAGTTCGGCATTACCTCGCCGATTTTTCTCGACAACCTGACGACCGATGGCCGCCTGCTGGACTCGTTGGCCATCCCAACGGATCAGATCGTGACCAGCTTCAGTTCGAAATCCGAGTTGGCCGTGAACCGCTCCGCGGACGGGAAATCGATCACCTTCATGGGGTATCGCGGCGGCGCGGGATTCCCCACGGCGGTGAACGTGCTCGATGTGTCGAACGACAACACCCCCGGCCTCATCGACCCCACGAATCCGGCGGTCGGACAGAACTATCGCTCGGTGGCCGAAGTGGATTCCCATGGACATCTCAAGATCACGGAGGGCAACGCCTACAGCGGGGACAACGGCCGCGGCGCCATCAAGGGAAGCGACGGCCTCTACTACCTGGTCGGCAATGACAATAGCGGGAACCTCTCCAAGAAGCAGACCACGACCACCACCGTCGGTCAGGAACTCATCAATGCCACCGGGGCCGAGTTGCTCGTTCCGGGTCAGGCGCCGCCGGTGCCGCCGAACATCGCCAAGATCGGCGACTTCGAGATCAGTCAGGTCATCGAGCCCTCCACCGGTCTGCCCTATGCGCCGGACAAGGCCGGCAAGGACGACAATTTCCGCGGCGTGACCATCTTCAACAACACCCTGTACGTCACCAAGGGCAGCGGCGGAAACGGCATCAACACGGTGTATCAGGTGGGTAACGCGGGCGTTCTGCCCAGCGGCGACACCGCGGCCCTCGCGGCGCTGCCCATCACCATCCTGCAGGGGTTTCCCGAGACCCTGGCCAGCGGCGTTTCTTCGACCGGCGCCGCGACCCCTGTGGCATTTCCGTTCGGGATCTGGTTCGCCAATGAAAAGACCCTGTACGTTTGCGACGAGGGTGACGGAACGCTGGTCAGTCCCGCGGTGAACGGCAATGTCGCGGACCCGGCGACCCTGGCCACCGCCGGCGTGCAGAAGTGGAGCCTGGTGAACGGCGCCTGGCACATGGCCTATGTCTTACAGGACGGCTTGAATATCGGGGTTCCGTACAGCGTGCCCGACTACCCGGCGTCCTTTGATCCGGCGACGGACGGCTGCCGCAACATGACGGGCCATGTCGGCCGCGACGGCATTGTGAGTATTTATGCCGTGACCTCGACGGTCAGCACCAGCGGGGATCAGGGAGCCGACCCGAACCTGCTCGTGAAGGTCACCGACCGGCTGGACGCCACCGCCCTTCCGACGGCTGACAAGCATCACCCGTGGCTGGACCGCTTCGTGACTCTTCGCAAAGCCAAGGCAGGAGAAGTATTTCGAGGAGTGGCGTTCGCTCCCGAAGACGGCGACGATCGGCGGTGAAATCGATTCGATGAAGTCGATTCCCGGACCGGAGTGGACTCCGGTCCGGGATCTTGGCGCCGCAAACCGAGTCCTTTAAGGCGCCAGCGCGGCCGTCACCTCGGGCGGATCCAGCGACCTGCGGATCCAGCTGCCATCCTTCTGCCGGTCGAGCTCGTAGGCCGGCCAGTAGTGCTTGTCGAGCTTCAGCGTGATCACGTCCGTTTGGCCGTTCCAGCTCACCGTCTTCAAGCGCAGCGACGCCCGGTCCTGTTTATCGCTGACCGCCTTGATGAAGGCATCGAGATCGGCGGTGGGTTGACCGTCCACTTCCGTGATGCGGCGTCCCGCATACAGTCCGTAATGGGTGGCCGGCGAGCCGTAGAAAAAGAACGACACGAACACGCCGTAGGGAGCGATACCGCGCTGCGCCGCCATCGCGCGGTGCGGTGCCTGCAGCGTCGCGCCCGCCCAGATCAGCACGCGATCGAGGTCCCGGCCGTCCAGGGGCACGGTTTTCATCTGTAGGGTCTTTTCAGCACCGTCGCGCCAGACGCTCAACCGGACCTCCGGATTCTGCACCGCGCGCTCGACCTCGCGGAAGCGATTCACCACCTTGCCGTCGATGGCAAGCAGCAGGTCGCCGGGTTGGAGTAACGCCGCGGCAGGGGAACCGGCCACCAATCGGTCGATGCCGAGCACCTGCCGGCGCTGTGGATTGTGCTCCTCGAAACGCCGCACCCAGTCATCCGGCAAGCCAAGCTCCCGCGCGCCCGCCAAGGACTGCACGTCGAACTCGGCCTCGAAGGAATACAGCGGCCGCCCGTTGGCTACCGCGCCCAGCATTTCCGACACCAGTTCCGCCGGCATGCCGCGATTGACCTGCTCGAGCTCGCGTTGCGACTCGAACGCAAAGCTCGACCACAGCGCAAGTACATTGCCCTTGTCGTCCGACAGCACACCGTCATAGTCGCCCGGGGGATTGATGAGGCTCACGGCCTCCAGATTGCTGTCGCGAAAGCGCAATGTGCGCGACAGCGGAAACTGCACCACGTCGACGCTCGATATCTGGGTCTTCTGCGACAGGATCTTCGAATCGCCGCGCATGCCGACCACCCATACATCGTCCCCGGCGCTCAAGGGTTTGGTCAGCAGAGTCGCGGCGCGCACGGGCGTCGTGCCTATGGATTTCGGATCGTAGGAAACCACCGCCAGATTGTGCAGCGGATGAATGAACACGACTTTGCCCGGCACCTCGACCGTGCCGGCGAAGGTGATTCGCACATCGCCCATGGCGATGGGCACGGTGTTGCGGTCGATAGCGACCAGCCCGCGCTCGGCGTCCACGATGACGCCCGTACCGTGATAATTCTTCTCGGTGACGCCGGACACGGAATACGGCATGTCGAAGTTCACCATGACCAGCGACGACGACAGCCGATCGATGCGCGGGTCGCCGGTCTTGGCGAATTGCGTCGAGGCCGGCTTGACGCCGCTCGATGCGGGCCCGGGGCTGATGCCGACACAGGGCCAGGTTCCGAGAACATCGTCGCGCTTGCACTTGCGTGCCGGGAACCAGCGCCGATCCATGCGGATGACCTTCAGCTGTTCGGCGCGCGGATCTTCCAGGGTCACATATCGCACCGGCGCGCGCGCGCCATCGGCGAGGTCGGCGAGCGCGGCTTCGAAGTCCGCGAGGTTCTCGACCTTCTTGCCGTTGAACGTGCTGATCAAAGCGGCGCGCGGAATGCCGGCGCTGCCGAACACATAGCCGGGGTTCGCCACATACACCCCTTTGATGGGTGCGTTGAAATGCCGCGCCTGCTGATAGGAGAGCGTATGCACCACCGCCTCGCCGAATTCGATGTATTCGTCGGCCGTGATCGCATTCAAGGATTGCACGGTAAGCGCATGCCGAAGCGTCTCGCGGCCGCGCCGCACTTCGACCGTGATCTGCTGGCCGACGTGCGCGTCGAGCACGTCCTCGAGCGCGAAAAACTCAGGGATGGGTTTGCCGTCGATGGCCACGAGAATGTCCCCGGCCACGAGCACTCCGTCTGCGCCCGAACCCGGCTGTACGTCCTCCGCGACCAGCATGCCGGTCAATTTCGGGTAGCCGCTGCGCATGCGCGCTTCGGTGTCCGGATCGAGCCCCAGGCGCCTCAGCTCATCGTAGGGCGTGTACTTGAACACCGTTTCCAAAGTCCCGCGCGGCACGGGCTTGCCGGCCTCGATGTACTTGAGGGCCCGCGTCACGGCCGTGAGCGGCAAATAGAAGCTCGAGGCGGCGCCGGTCGCGCCGCCCGCGTTCAACGCCACCACCCGACCCTCGATGTCGATGACCGGCGATCCCGAGGAGCCGCCGGAAGTGCTGGAGGCGGCTTGATAGTAAAAAGTATTGAAATCGTTGTACTTGCCGTAGCCGTATTCCGGCGCTTCTCGATCCAGCCGTGCCAGAGTGCCTGCCAGTATCGAGAGCTGCTCGCCGGCGTCGTTGCCCACCACGCGGATTTCCCGGCCGATGATCGCCCCCGCCGGATACAGCGGCAATTCGGCGGGCTGTATGAATTTGAGTTTCGCGGGATCGTAGCGATAGATACCGAAGTCGTGGATGGGATCGCGATACACCGGATACAGCTGCACCTCCTCGCGATTCAAGAAGATGGCCTGCGCGGTCACCGGGCCCGGTGTCACCACGTGCCGATTGGTCAGGATGAGCCCGCGCTTGGCATCGATGACGAAGCCCGTGGCCTGAGCCGTCGCGTTCCATTCGGTGTCGAAGGCGCGCGTACAGTCGATTTGAATGGTGACGACGCCGCTCGCGATTCTCTCCAGGGTCTGCGCCCAGTTGGCGGGCGAGCTCGGAATGCCGGGCGCCGGCGTGGGGGCGGGGTGCGCCGCGGCGGCGGCGCGGGACACAGACAACACCAATGCAAACAATACAATTGCGCTACGGGACATGCCGGTCCTTGGGGTTAGATTGATCAGTGCCCGTGATCGGACAATATGAGGAGCCATACGGTTCCTAACAGGGCGAAGCTCAGCATCACGGCGGCGGACCCCATGTCCTTGGCCATGCCGGCGAGGGGATGGCGCTCGGTGCCGGAACGATCGACCACCGCCTCGACCGCGCTGTTGAGGATCTCGACGACCAAGATGAGCAGCATGGGGCTGACCAACAAGGCGCGCTCGACGCCCGAACGGCCGAGGTACAGGCCCGCGGGAATGACCAGCAGCGACAAGGCCACCTCCTGGCGGAACGCTGCCTCTTCCCGCCAGGTGTACCGGAATCCTTGAAAAGAATAGCCGAAAGCGCGCAGTAGCCGCGTAATTCCGGTCGGTTTGATTCTATCGCTCATTCAAGCGGCGGGTTTCCATGCCAAATCCAATTGTTTCGCTGCGCGTACGTCATCGAGCCGCCGCACCGGCATTGTATGCGGAGCCGACGAGAGTTTCTCGGGCTCTTGTTCCATTTCGCGCCGGATCGCGATCATCGCGTCACAAAAATGGTCGAGTTCCTCCTTGGTCTCCGTTTCGGTGGGCTCGATCAACAGGCATTCGGGCACCAGCAAGGGGAAGTACGTGGTCGGGGCGTGAAAGCCATAGTCCAGCAATCGCTTCGCCACATCCATGGCGGTGATCTGGTAGAGCTTGTTTTCCCGCTTCAAGGTGATGATGAATTCGTGGCTGGCGCGGCGCGTGGGATACGCCGCCTCGAACCCCGCCGCTTGCAAGCGCTTCATCAGGTAGTTCGCATTGAGCGCGGCGAATTCCGCCACCCGCACCATGCCCTCGCGGCCGAGCAGCCGCATGTAGACGTAGGCGCGCAGATTCACTCCGGCATTGCCCATGAAACCCGACAACCGGCCGATCGACTGCGGCAAATCTCGCTCGGTCAACCAGCGGAATCTCGCTCCTTCCTTGCCGACGATGGGCAGCGGCAAGAATGGCCGCAGGCGCGCGCCGACGCCGACCGCTCCGGAACCGGGACCGCCTCCGCCGTGCGGGGTCGAAAAGGTCTTGTGCAGATTCATGTGGATGACGTCGAAACCCATGTCTCCCGGGCGAACCTTGCCGAGAATGGCGTTGAGATTCGCGCCGTCGTAGTACAGAAGCCCACCGGCTTCATGCACGATGCGCGCGACCTCGGTGATCTTGTGCTCGAACACCCCCAACGTGGAGGGATTCGTCAGCATGATGCCGGCGGTCGCGGGGCCCACCGCGGCTTTCAACGCGTCGACGTCGACGTCGCCGTTCGCATCGCAGGGAATCTCCTTGACCGTGCAGCCGCACATCGCGGCGGTGGCGGGATTCGTGCCGTGCGCCGCCTGCGGAACGATGATCTCGGTGCGCCCCAAATCGTTGTGCGCGCGGTGGTAGGCGCGAATCATGGCGACTCCCGCGAATTCGCCCTGCGCGCCGGCCATGGGCGTGAGGCTCACGGCCTGCATGCCGGTGATCTCCTGCAGCATCTCCTGCAGCTCGTACATGCACGCCATGAAGCCCTGCGGCTCGGGGCCGAGCGGATGCCTGCCCAGGAATTCCGGCAGCATGGCGAAGGTGTTGCACGCCTTCGGGTTGTACTTCATGGTGCAGGAGCCGAGCGGATAGAAGTGCGTATCGATGGAGAAATTCATCTGCGACAGCCGCGTGAAATGGCGCACCACCTGCAGCTCCGAGACCTCGGGCAGCGCGGGCGACGCGGCCCGGCGCAGGTGCGCGGGAATGTCCGCGGATCCCGCGACTCGCGGCGGGTACTGCGTGACGGCACCTCGTCCCGGCCTGCTCAATTCGAATATCAGCGGTTCTCTCGCTTGCAAATCGGCCATGGTTCCTCCCCCATCGGAGTGCGTATTCAAGCTGCGGCGCGCGACGGATTCATGATGTCGGCCAGGGCGCCGGCATACGCGTCGATATCCGCGGCCATCTTGGTTTCGGTGGCGCATATCAACAGGGCGTTCCCCAGTTCCGGATAGCGGTCGGTGAGGTCGAGGCCCCCGAAGATCCCACGGCGCGAGAGCGCACCGAGCACCGGCGCCACCGGCCGATCCAGGATCAAGACGGATTCATGGAAGCGCGGCGCCGAAAAGGCCGGCCTGATCCCCGCGATCCTGCTCAACGCGGCCGTCAAATCGGCCGTGCGCTGCATGCTGGCCGCGGCCACTCGTTCCAAGCCGGCGGCGCCCAGCAGCGACATGTAGATGGTCGCGGCCGTCACCAACAGGCCCTGATTCGTGCAGATGTTCGAGGTGGCCTTGCTGCGCCGAATGTGCTGCTCGCGCGCCTGCAAGGTCAGACTGAATCCGGGGCGCCCGTCCACATCGACGGTGCGTCCGACGATTCGCCCCGGCATTTGGCGCACGTACTGCATGCGTGTGGTCATGAATCCGAAGTAGGGGCCGCCCGCCGACAGGGGCACACCGAGCGGCTGGCCTTCGCCGCAGACGATGTCGGCGCCGTGAATGCCGGCCTGCGGCGCACCCCACTCGCCCGGGGCTTTCAGCAAGGCCAACGAGATGGGGTTGACCACCGCAATCACGAGAATGTTGTTCCGATGCGCCCAATCCGTCAGCCGGTCGACTTCTTCGAGGCAGCCGAAGAAATTCGGCTGCTGCACCACCAAGGCGGTGATGTCCTGGCCGCTGTAGGGCTCGAGGGCCGCGAGCAGCGTGCGCCCCGCCGCTCGATCGAAATCCACGGGCTCAAATACGATGCCTTGATTGCCCGCGATCGATTGAGCGACTTGCGCGTAGGTGGGATTCACCGTGCGCGGCACGAGAATTCGCCGCGAATTCGCGGCGCGGTTGGCCCGCACCGCCATCAGACAGGCCTCCGCCAGAGCCGAGGCGCCGTCGTACAACGAGGCGTTCGACACTTCCATTCCGGTGAGTGCGCACATCATCGACTGATACTCGTAGATCAACTGCAGCGTGCCCTGACTCGCCTCCGCCTGGTAGGGCGTGTAGGCGGAATAGAATTCGCCGCGCGTCGTGATGGCCCACACCGGCGCTGGGATGTGATGCTCGTAGGCTCCCGCGCCGATGAAATTCAACGGCCGGCCGTCGCCCGCCGCGCGCTCGGTCATCAGGCGCCCCAGCTCCATTTCGCCGAGCGCCGTCGGCACGCCGAGCGTGCCTGCCCGCAGTTCGCGGGGAATCTCATCGAACAAATCGTCGATCGACTGCACGCCGATCGCCGCCAACATGCGGGCGATGTCGTCGGGCGTGTGAGGAATGAATGCCATGCCGGCGGCTCCTTCAGTGGGCTTCGTCGGCCAGGTACTTCGCGTAGTCCGCCGCGCTCATGAGCGCAGCGTCGTCGACGGCCGCGGCCGTCTGCACGCGGAACAGCCACCCGGCCCCATAGGGGTCTTGGTTGAGCAGCTCCGGTTGGGTCGCCAGTGCGGAATTGCTGGCCGTGACCCTACCGCTCACCGGACTGTAGACATCGGAGGCCGCCTTGACGGATTCGACCACGGCGCAGGCTTCACCCGCCTTCACGGCGCGGCCCACATCCGGCACCTCTACGAATACCAAATCGCCGAGCGCGCCTTGTGCGTGTTCGGAAATGCCGATTTCCGCCGACCCGTTCGAACCCAGCCGCACCCACTCATGGCTCTTGGTGTATCGCAAATCGCTCGGTATGTTGCTCAACGTAACTCCTCCTCATGGCTAAATCGGAATCAACGCCTTCCCGTGCCGTACGAACGGCGGTTTGACGATGCTCGCGGCATGCAATTTGCCGCGGATCTCGACCTGCACGCTGGATGCGGCAGTTTTCGGCACGCGTGCCAGCGCAATGGAACGATTCAAAGTGGGTGAAAAGGTTCCGCTGGTCACTTCGCCGGCGGGCATGATTTTCTGATGGCTGCGCAGCACGCCGCGCTCCTCGAGGAGCAGGCCGACGAGTTCCTGCCCGCCGGCGCCGCGAAAGCCTTCGAGCGCCCGGCGCCCGATAAAATCGCGCTCGGCGGGCTCGAACGCCACCGTCCAGGCCAAACCCGACTCCAAGGGATGGTGGTTTTCGTCCATGTCGTTGCCGTACAGGTTCATGCCGGCCTCCAGGCGCAGGGTATCCCTCGCGCCGAGGCCCGCAGGCTGAATGCCTTGCGCGCGCAGCGCATTCCAAGTCTTGGCGGCATCGACGGCCGGCAGCATGATTTCGAAGCCGTCCTCGCCGGTATAACCGGTCCGCGCGATGAACCACGAATCGAACTGCGCGCCGAAGAAGGCCCCTAGACCTAACGCTGCGGCGCGCCCGGCCGGCCCCTGCCCCGATGCCGCCAGCGTCTTCTCCCGCGCATTCGGACCTTGGATGGCGATCATGGCGAGGTCGTCGCGCTCGGCGACGCTCACGCCGAAGGGCTGTGCATGCCCGCGGATCCACTCCAGATCCTTGTTTCGGGTTCCGGCGTTGACCACCATCCGAAACCAGGTGTCCGACATGAAGTAGACGATGAGATCGTCGATCACGCCGCCGCCGGGCAGCAGCATGCAGGAATACAGGGCCTTGCCGGGGGATTTCAAACGGCCGACGTCGTTGGCCAGAAGGTTGCGCAGAAACTCGCGAACCCGCGCGCCCTTCAGATCGACCACACCCATGTGCGACACGTCGAACATGCCCGCGTCCCGGCGGACCGCGTGGTGCTCTTCGATCTGCGATCCATAGTGCAGCGGCATTTCCCAGCCGCCGAAGTCGACGATTTTCGCGCCCTGCAGAACATGGGTGTCATAGAGCGCGGTCTTCAGGCCCATCGCAACCTCGCGGCAAAAGAACGAAGCGACACTGGCACTCGCGTGCCATGCCCCTCTGTCCTTTTGACCTGAGAGATCGCGCGCCCTCGTGAGCGCTGCTCCCCTTCGGTGGATCGCCCCAAGCGCGACCGCTCTCCAGAGATCGCGAGAGTCTGCCGTTCGTGTGCCTGAGCGTTTCCGGGCGGTTGCGCCTTCGGCGGTCCTGATCGAAAGGACTCTCTCCAGACAGCTCTTATCGCGATGCGCGCATCATACACCAACGCCGATTCTGCCGCGGGCGAAGGGCCTATCCGCCCGATTTCTTCGCCGGCCAGCCGAGCTTGATCAGCTCCGCGACGATGACGTCGCGATGATCGCCCTGAATTTCGATGACGCCGTCACGCACGGTACCGCCGGATCCGCAGCGCTTCTTGAGCCGGGTGGCCAAGGCGTCGATGTCGGAGGGGGACATCGGCAGCCCGGTGACCGTCGTGACGCCCTTGCCTGCCCTGCCCTTGACCTCCCGTCCCACGCGCACCGCGGCGGGTTTGGCGGCCCCGGGGACGCCCTTGGGGCATACGCAGTCACGCACCGGTCTGCGGCAGTTGGGGCAGAGGCTGCCGACTCCGGTTGAATAAATGATTCGATCCGCCATTCCCGTATTATGCCGACGGGTATCCGCACCGCCATCTCCAATCGATTCATTCGCGAAGGACGGGCCATGGGCTTCACAGATTCTGTCTCATTGCATGGACGGCACGTATCGCTCGTGCCGCTGACGGCTTCGCATCACGACGACCTGGTCGAGGCGGTGAAAGACGGAGAACTGTGGGAGCTGTGGTACACCAGCGTTCCGGCACCGGACGGCGTGCGCGCTGAAATCGACCGGCGTTTGGGATTGCAGGAGCGAGGCTCGATGATTCCCTTTGCCGTCATCGACGAACCCACCGGCCAGGCGGTCGGCATGACCACCTTCATGAATATCGACGCGGTCAACCGCCACGTTGAAATCGGCTCGACCTGGTACCGCAAGCGCGTGCAGCGCAGCGCGCTCAACACCGAGTGCAAGCTGCTGCTGCTGACTCACGCCTTCGAGCGGCTGAATTGCATCGCCGTGGAATTCCGCACGCATTTTTTCAATCACCAGAGCCGGGCCGCCATCGAGCGCTTGGGCGCAAAATTGGACGGGATATTGCGGCAGCATCAAATCGGCAGAAACGGCACCGTGCGCGACACCTGCGCGTACAGCATCCTGGATTGCGAGTGGCCGACGGTCAAAATGCATCTGACGCATCGACTGGAGCGGCAGGGGCCCGTCTGAGCGTTCAGACGGGCTCTTAGGGGCCTGCAACTTTTCCCGGCCGGCGGTGTTTTGAGTCTAAACGAACACACACCCGTGCAACATCCATCCCCCGGCTCCGACCGATCAACCGAGTTCACGACGTTCATGCGTGCGTATCAGGATATGGTTTTCTCGACCGCCGCCCGCCTGGCAGGCAATGACGGGCAGGCCGAGGACATTGCGCAGGAGGTGTTCTTGAGAGCGTATGAGCATTTCAGCGATCTTCGCGGCAGCCCGACTGCGGGGGGCTGGCTGAAGACGGTCGCCACCAATTTGGCCCTGAATTACTCGAGCCGCTACCGCAAGCGCTGGCGCATGTTCTCCGAACTGCGGTCGGCCGACGCGGACGAGGAGCCGTCGGCGCCGGAATTGGGGCCGCCCCAACCGGACACGGTCCTCGCGGACTTGGGCGCGGAACAGCGGCGCGCGCTCATCGACGCCGCGCTGCGCCAGCTTCCCGAGCATCAACGCGTGGCGCTGGTGCTGTATCACTTCGAGGAACTGTCCTACGAGGAGATCGCCGCCAAACTGCATGCCTCGCTTGCCAAAATCAAGACCGACATATGGCGCGCCCGCGCGGCCCTGATGCCCCTGCTGGAATCGCGCGGCATCACCGCCGGCAGCCTGGAAATCTGACATGAACCAGAACGACTCTCGCGACGAATTGGAACGGTTGATGAACCGCGCGATCACGGACTTACCCCTGCGCCGAGCTCCGTCGACGCTCGAAGCGCGTGTGATCGGCGAGCTGGCACGGCGCGCCGCGCTCCCTTGGTGGCGGCGCAGTTTCGGGCACTGGCCATTGGCCGCGCGCGCGATTTTCGTCGTGATCTGCGCCGGTCTCATCAGACTGGCATTCCTGGAGGGCGCGGTCGCCGTGGCGGGCGTCCATTCGCTGCACGAATCCGGCGTACTGCCCCTGTCGTGGCTGCGCGATGTGGGGGTGTTGGCGGCCGCGGCGGGAAATCTGACGGCGTTGTTGGCGCGTACGGCGCCTCCGACCTGGGTTTATGAAGGCCTCGCGGTTTGCGCGGGGCTGTATGCAGTTTTGTTCGGGCTGAGCGCCGCCGTGTACCGCACGCTCTTCATCCAGACTCACAATGGCAGGTGACTCCAATCCTATGAATACTTTCATGCTGCGACGATTCATATCTCTGACGATGGTGTCGGCGGCGGCGCTGGCCCTGTTCAGCTCGCTCGGCGCCACGGCAGCACAGGCGGCGGAACCTCCGGCGGCTGCCGATACCGCGGCGTCCGCTGCGCCGGCTGCCGTCGAGGAAGCGCCCGATCATCCCGAGGATTGGAATACGCATCATCCCCGACGCAGCCACCATAGAAACAGCAACGATCTGTTCAACATCGGCCACGATTCGACTTTGCGGGAAGGTGAAACGGCCGACTCCGTCGTGTCCGTGTTCGGTTCTTCGACCAGCGGCGGCAACGCCGGCGATGTCGTTTCGATTCTCGGAGATACCCGGGTCAGCGGTGAGGTGAGCGACAGCGCCGTGACCATTCTCGGCAACACCACCATCGACGGCAAGGTCGACGGCGACACCGTCACGGTGCTGGGCGATCTGGACCTCGGGCCGAATGCGGACGTCGGCGGCGATGCCGTGGTCATCGGCGGCAGTGTGCGACGCGACCCGGCTGCCGTGATCCATGGCGCCGTCCAAAACGTGCTCGGCGGCGACTTCGGCAGTTTCGGCTGGCTGCACGCATGGGTGCGGCACTGCCTGCTCTACGGACGGCCGCTGGCCTTCGCGCCCGGGCTGGGCTGGGCATGGGGACTGGCGCTCGCCTGCCTGGCCCTCTACGTGGCCCTGGCGCTGTTGTTTCGCGACGGTCTTTCTAGATGCGTGCGCACCTTCGAGACCCAACCGGGCCACACCGTCCTCGCAGGCTTGAGTGCCGCACTACTCACTCCCGTGCTGCTGGTGTTGTTGTGCGTCACCGTGATCGGCATCGCGGCGGTGCCCTTTGTCGTATTTACACTCCTGTGTATCGGCCTGTTCGGCAAGGCCGTCATGCTGGCGTGGCTGGGCGGCCGAATCACCGCCAAATCAAGTGCGGGTACCGCCGGCCATCCTGCCGTGGCAGTGTTGATCGGCGGCGCGGTGGTGCTGGTCCTGTACGTGGTGCCGATTCTGGGTTTTCTGGTCTATAAGCTCCTCGGTTTCCTCGGATTGGGCGCGGTGGTCTACACCTTGATTTTGGCGCTGCGTGCAAACCGGGCCGCCAAGGAGGGCCCCAGCGCCTCCGTCGCCCCACCCCGACCTGCTTCGCCGCCGGCCGCCGAAGTGCCGCCGTCGGGCGCCGCCGCGGCGCAGGGACCGGGTGCTGAGGCAACCACGGGCGCCGCAACCGCGGCAGCGTCCGCCGCTCCGGCGCCTACGCCGGCGCCCACGCCGATCACTGCGGCATTACCCCGCGCCGGTTTTTGGGTTCGCATGGGTGCGTTGTTTCTCGATTTCCTGTTGGTCGGTTTTGTCTTGAGCGTACTGCACACCCACCACTTCGAATTGATCGTATTGGCCGCCTACGGCGCGGTGATGTGGAAAGTGCGCGGCTCCACCATCGGCGGCATCGTGTTCGATTTGCGCGTCGTGCGCCTGGATGGACGAGAAGTCGACTGGGAGACCGCCATCGTGCGGGCGCTCAGCTGCTTCCTGTCCATGGTGGTGGTCGGCCTCGGATTTTTCTGGATAGCCTTCGACGACAACCATCAGGCCTGGCACGACAAAATTGCCGGGACCGTGGTGGTCCGCGTGCCCAAGGGCGTCCCCCTGGTATAATTGGGGGCATGATTTCACGAAGAATCTCCCTTGGCGTAAAAGTAGGCACGGTGACCATCGGGGGCAAGGCCCCGATCGTCGTGCAGTCCATGACCAACACCGATACCGCGGATATCGAGGGCACGGTGGTGCAGGTCAAAGCACTGGCGCGTGCCGGCTCCGAACTGGTGCGGGTCACGGTCAACAACGACGAGTCGGCCGCCGCCGTGCCGCACATACGCGACCGTCTGGACGCCATGAACGTCCACACCCCGCTGGTCGGCGATTTTCACTTCAACGGCCACAAGCTGCTGAAGGCGCATCCGGCCTGCGCGCAGGCGCTGTCCAAATTGAGAATCAACCCCGGCAATGTCGGCCGCGGCAGCAAGCGCGATCCGCAATTCGCGGAAATGATCGAAACCGCCTGCAGGTATTCGAAGCCGGTACGCATCGGCGTGAATTGGGGCAGCCTGGATCAAGACCTGCTCACGCGGATGATGGATGAGAATTCGAAGCTTGCGGCGCCGCTCACGGCCATCGAGGTGATGCGCGAAGCCATCGTGGTGTCGGCGCTGGACAGCGCCAAGCGCGCAGAGAGCCTCGGGCTCAAGCCCGACATGATCGTGATCAGCGCCAAGGTGAGCGGCGTGCAGGACTTGATCTCCGTCTACAGCAACCTGGCGGCGCGCTGCACCTACCCCTTGCACCTGGGGCTCACCGAAGCCGGCATGGGCAGCAAGGGCATCGTGGCCTCCACGGCCGCCATGGGTGTGCTGCTCCAGCAAGGTATCGGCGACACCATCCGTGTCTCGCTGACCCCCGAACCCGGCGGGGACCGCACTCAGGAAGTGATCGTCGCCCAGGAGATTCTCCAGACCATGGGATTGCGCGCGTTCACGCCGATGGTGATCGCCTGCCCGGGCTGCGGCCGCACCACCAGCACGTATTTCCAGGAACTCGCGCAGAAGATCCAGAATCACATCCGCCACCGCATGCCGGAATGGCGCAAGCGGCACACCGGCGTCGAAGACATGTCCGTGGCCGTGATGGGCTGCGTCGTCAACGGTCCCGGCGAAAGCAAGCACGCCAACATCGGCATCAGCCTGCCCGGCACCGGCGAGAACCCGGTCGCACCGGTGTACGAGGACGGCGCAAAGACGGTGACGCTCAAAGGCGACCGGATCGCCGAGGAGTTCCAGGAGCTGGTCGAGCGCTACATCGAGCGCACCTACGCCAGGAACCCCTAGCTAACCCCTTAGGAGGTCATTCCTCGTGAAGGAACTATCCGCCCGCAAATGCATGCCCTGCGAAGGCGGCGTGCCGCCGCTGACCGCGGATCAGGCCAAGGTGTTTCGCAAGCAGCTGCACCCGGACTGGCAGATTTCCGAGGATTCTAAAAGCCTGAAGCGCTCGCTCAAATTCAAGGACTTCTACCGCACCATGAGCTTCGTCAATGCGCTGGCGCACATCGCCAACACCGAAGACCATCATCCGGACTTGGAGCTGGGCTACAACTACTGCCGCGTCACCTTCTCGACGCATTCCATCGGCGGGCTGTCCGAGAACGATTTTATTTGCGCGGCCAAGCTCGATAAACTCTAGGCGCTACGCGCCGAATCTACGGGGTCGCTACGCGACCCCGCCCTTTAGAAAGGCCGGTACGTCGCCGATCAGCCCTAGGGCGCGCTGCGCCAGGCGGCGCTTGATGAAAGGCGCCTTGCCCACAACGCCCAAACCCGCGGCGCGCAGACCGCGGGACACGGGATCCGCGCCCGAGAATAGCCGCTCCATGGCGTCGAGGGCGCCCGCAGCCATCAGATTCTCGCTGCGCCGCCAACGCTCGTAACGGCGCAGCAGCGCATGCTCCCCAAAAAATCCGCCGGTACCGGCCTGGCCCAGAACGTCGGCAAGTGCCGCGCAGTCGAGCAATCCCAGATTCAAGCCCTGCCCGGCCAAGGGGTGCACCACATGCGCGGCATCGCCCAAGAGCACGGCGCGCGGTCGCACGTAGTCCAAGGCGTACTGCAGCTGCAGCGGAAAACAAGCCCGCTCGCTCGACAATTCGCAATTGCCCAGGACCTCGCCGCTCGCCGCCGTCAAAGCGGCGCCGAAAGCCGCGGGGTCGAGCGCACGCAAACGCGCCGCCTCGGGAAGCGCTGCGCTCCACACGATGGATGAGCGGCCGTCGGACAACGGCAGGAAGGCCAGCGGACCGGTGCCGAGGAAGCGCTGCCATGCGGTGTCGCCGTGAGGCTTGGCAGTGCGCACATGCGCCACCAGCGCGTCTTGGTGATAGGAATGGCCTGCCGTTTCTATGCCGAGAAGCTCTCGGGTCTTCGACTTCGGTCCGTCCGCGCCGATCAGCAGCTGACTCGACAGTTGCCGCCCGTCGCGCAGAACCACGGTGATGCGGGTATCGTCGGCGGCCGTCCCTTCGAGAGCGCCTTCGAGCAGCACGGCGCCGGCGGCGCGCGCGGCTTGCAGACAGTGCCATTGCAGGACCTGCCCGTCGACGATGGATCCGAGATTCGGCTCGCCGATCTCCGCGCAGTCGAAGCGCAGAGACCCCTTCCCATCCGGTTCGCCGCCCGCATCCCAGACGCACATGCGCTCGTAAGGATGCACGCGCTGCGGCGGCAGCGATTCCCACACTCCGCAGGCACGCAGCAGCCGCTCCGATGCGCGGCTCAAGGCGAAGACTCGCAAATCCCAATCGGCGCCCGCCGGCGCGGCCGACGCGAAACGATCCGCCACGAGAGCCACCCGTCCCGGCGCGCTCAACTTGCGCTCGAGAAGCAGGCCGGCCATGGCCGCGCCGATCACGCCGGCACCCACGATGACCACATCGAAGTCCAGGACCTGGCGCGCGCTCATTGGAGTGCCACGCCTCGCGCCAACTTCGGGACTCGCGCACCGCCCGCGGCGCCCGTGCTCAAGCGGGACAACGCGGCCTTCGCGGGAGGCAGCAGGTCGAACGCCAGGAGGCCCAGGTTGCGCAGCCGCTGCACCGCGCGCAGAGGATTGGCGAACATGCGAACCAGGCCGTCGGTGAATGCGATGACGCCGCCGCGGTCGGCCGCTCGCCAGGCGTCGTACTCGGCCAGCAGACTCGAGGCTCCGGCGTCGAACAGGGCATCATGGCGCCGCTCCGCGAGCAGTTCAGCCAGGGTTGCCACATCGCGCAGGCCTAAGTTGAATCCCATCCCCGCGACCGGATGCAACCCCTGCGCGGCATTGCCGATGATGACGCAGCGCCCCGCACTGGTGCGCAGCGCGCGCGTGAGCGACAGCGGATACGGCACCCGGCGGCCCACCTTGAGGAAGCGCCCCAGGCGAAATCCAAAGCGGCGCTGCAGCTCGGCAAGAAACTCCGCGTCGGTCCACCCCATGGCCGATTCCGCCATGGCGCGGCTCAGAGTCAATACGAGAGTGCACCGGCCTCCCTCGAGAGGCAGCAGCGCCAGCGGCCCGCTGGCGGTGAATCTCTCGTAGGCCACGTGGTCGTGGAAGCGCTGCGGCAGCACCGTGGTGATGACCGCCGTCTGCTCGTAGTCGCGGAATTCCGCATCGACGCCGAATGCGCCGCGCACCGCCGAATGCACGCCGTCCGCGGCCACCACCAGTTTGGCATTGATCGTCGCCGCGGCACCGCCCTGCAGGATCTCCAGGGTCACGCGATCCTCGGCCGGGGTCACGCGCGAAACTTCCGCGGGACAGTGGATGTGAATGCCTGCGCCTGCGCCTGTGCCTGTGCCTGCGCCCGCGCCCGCGCCCGAGTGAACGCGCGACCACAGCGCCTGCCCCAGCGCACGATTCGGCACCACATGACCCATCGCGGCTAACCCAAGCTCGGCCGCATCGATGCGCGCAAAGCCGAAGTGCCCCTGATCCGAGACATGAATCTTGCGGATCGCGGTCGCAAAGGCCTCCACACCCGCCCACACCCCCAAGGTCTCGAGGATGCGGCGGCTGCCGTTCGACAGCGCCGTGGTGCGCTCATCGAAGCTCGGCTGCGATGCGGAATCGTGGGCAACGGCTTCCACCACCGCGACCTTGAGCCCGAGTGGCGCCAGCGCGACGGCGAGGCTGGCGCCGACCATGCCGCCGCCCACGATGGCGACATCGAATACCGGCGAGGTTGCCTGCGTCGTCATGCAGCCTGCACCAACGCCTCGATCGCCTCCGGGGTCTTCTCCAGCGCCGCGGTCAGCACTTCGGGCGCTCCGCGGGTGACCAACACTTCATCTTCGATGCGAATGCCGATATTCCAGAATTCCTTCGGTACGCGCGGCGACGGACGCACGTAGATCCCGGGCTCCACCGTGAGCACCATTCCCGGCTCCAGAACCCGCCATTCGCCGCCCACCTTGTAGTCGCCCACATCGTGCACATCCAACCCCAGCCAGTGCCCGGTGCGGTGGCTGAAGAACTGCAGATAGGCCTCGGTCTTGATCAGTGCGGCGACCCTCCCTCGGAGCAGCCCCAACTTGACCAGCCCCTGGGTAATCACCCGCACCGCGGCCTCGTGAGGATGATTCCAGTGGTTTCCGGAGCGCACCTTCTCGATGGCCTCGAGTTGCGCTTCGAGCACGACTTCATAGACCGCGCGTTGGGCCGGCGAGAAGCGGCCGCCGATCGGAAAGGTACGCGTGATGTCCGAGGCGTAGTAATCATGCTCGCAGCCCGCATCGAGCAACAGCAACTCGCCGTCGCAGAGCGGTTGATCGTTGTCGCGATAGTGCATGACGCAGCTATTGGCGCCGCTGCCGACGATGGGATAGTAGGAAATGTCGGCGTTGTGCGAGCGAAATTCGTGCAGCACCTCGGCCATGACCTCGTACTCCATGCGCCCCGGCCGGACAAAGCGCATGGCGCGGCGATGCGCGCCCACGGAGATCTGGGCGGCGCGCCGTATGCTTGCCTGCTCGGCGCGGCTTTTGTAGAGCCGCATGTCGTCGAGCACATGCCTCAGGGCGACGAATTCGTGGGGCGCTCCGGCGGCCTGGCGGGCCTGCACCCGCAGACCGTTGACCCAACTCAAGACATGGGAATCGAACTCCGGGTGCGTGCCCATGGAGTAATACACCTGCGAGCGCGCTTCCATCAACCCCGGCAGGATCTCATCGATGTCCTCGATCGGAAAGGCATCGTCCGCCCCGTAACGGTCCACGGCACCGTCGGTTCCCGCGCGCGCGCCGTCCCAGGCTTCGCGCAACGCGTCGTGCTCGCGGACGAATAGCAGGTATTCGGCCTGAGGGCGGCCGGGGACCAGCACGGCGACGGCGTCCGGTTCCGGGAAGCCGCACAGATAGTGGAAATGGCTGTCCTGCCGGTAGGCGTACTCGATGTCGCCGTTGCGATGGCGCACCGGCGCCGCCGGCAGGATCGCGATGGCGTCCTTGCCGATGATGCGCATGAATTGGCGCCGCCGGCGCGCGAACTCCTTGCGATCCATCAATGCAGCCGCTGCTGCGCCGGGTAGACCTGTCGGCGAAGCGGCAGTAGCTCCTCGTAGACGACCTGGGCCGCGACCCGGATGAACTCGACCAATTCCGCATAGGCCTGCTCGTTGGATTCGTCGGCTTCCGCGTCGTCGCCGGTCGCCCGCGAGATCTCGGTGAAATCCCGCACGATTTCCCCGACATCGCCGGAGAGCGCCTCGAGATCCGAAATATGTCCAGTCCCCAGGCCGTAAAGAAACCCGGTGCACCACAGCGCGAGCGCATTGGCGCGCCCGTTGAGCGGCTGCTCGTCGTCGGGCAGCAGAGGCTCGAATTCCATGCCCTGCTCGCCGAAGGACGCCGCCGTGGCGGTGAATACTCTTTCGATCATGGCCGACGACTCATCGGACAGGGCCGCGCCGTCCGGCAGGATCTCATTGACCCAGTCTTGCATCTTGTAGGGCGACATCGAGCACAGCGCGCCGCACAACGAACCGTGCGCCTCGGCGGCATCGGCCAGACTGCCGGCCGTTGCCAGGACGTCTTCGAAGTCCTTGAATCGAATATCGGAAATCATTTGACCGATAATACCGCAGCCAGGGACCGGGCCGCGCCCTTTGCATTGCGCCAAGTCGCGCACTATATTGTGGGTCCATGAACGAAGCCAACCCCAAGTCAGCGGTAGAACTCGAACTGAAACGGCTGGAGAAGAGGCTTGAAGACCTCATCGTAACCGTCAGCCAGATCAAGGAGGAAAATCGCGCGCTGAGGCAGCGGCAGGAGACGTTGACCTCCGAGCGCGCCGGCCTGCTGCAAAAGAACGAGCAGGTTCGCGCGCGGGTCGAGGCGATGATCGGCCGATTGAAGTCGATGGAGCAGGCATGAGCGACAATCAGGCACGGGTCAGCGTTCGGATACTCGAGAAGGAGTATCACATCACCTGCCCCATCGAAGAGCGCTCCGATCTGCTCGACTCGGCCGAATTTCTGAACATGAAAATGCGCGAGATCCGCGACAGCGGCAAGGTCGTGGGCCTCGACCGCATCGCGGTGATTGCGGCCCTCAACATGGCGAACGAGTTGATTCGCTTCCGCAACCGTGACACCTCTCTCGATTCAGACGTCGGCGGACGCTTGCGAATCCTGCGCGAGCGCGTAGAGTCGGCCTTGGAGAAGGGCCGGCAGCTCGAGCTTTGAGGCGGCCTTCCTCGGACGATTAAATTTGGCGCTGCCTGCGGTGTTCGATGCGGATCGGGTTACCTCTCGACCCTAAGTTTTAAACCCCAGGGGCCATTGCTTGCTGGCAACATTGTGCAAGTCCGCCTCGAGCGGAAAGCCTTAAGTGCCGCAGTTAGCCCCACCTGTTGCTCAGGTCGGGAGCAACGGTCCAAAACGGCAT